>Ga0307312_10000118_pt1 | contig 30506 bp, 33 predicted proteins | sample ER_DNA_202_FD_194489 | JGI IMG/M metagenome (GOLD analysis project Ga0307312, IMG submission 194489) | Bulk soil microbial communities from the East River watershed near Crested Butte, Colorado, United States - ER_DNA_202 | ecosystem: Environmental > Terrestrial > Soil > Floodplain | place... | reverse complement strand
GGTTACTTCAACCAGGGAGATCCCTATGACTAACCAGAACCAGAATCCGGGCCAGCAGAACCAGAACCCGGGCCAGAAGCCCGGTCAGCAGCAGGGCGGTGGCCAGAAGCCCGGACAGCAGCAGCAAGATCCGAACCGTCAGGGCCAGAAACCCGATCAGCAGGGGAAGGGCGGACGTTAGTTCGGACCTGAGCTAAACTAAGCGAGAGCAATCAAAGTCCCGCCGAAAGGCGGGACTTTTCTTTTATTGAGGCGCCGGAAGGTACACCGGTCCGCTCCCTCGACAATTAAGGTAAATAAAGGGTTTAAATTGCCCCTCGCACTTTAAGCGAGTTACCTCGCCCGCAACGCCGCCACTCCTGTCCGGAGCCGCGCGGAGAAGCGGGAAGCGACATGCGGACAGACTGGCGAATCAGTTCATTCAACGGCGTGCTGCTGGCGGCTTATTTCATTCCGACCTGGGCCATCGTCGCCTTCAGGATCATGATTTCGCCGATCCAGGGCCTCTATGAACGGCCGAATGTATCAGTCGCGCTATTCATCAGCGATCATCTGCAATTGGCGGCGCTGACCACGGTCCGCTTCGCCTGGCTATTGGCATTGGGCAAGCTCACGGTGGTCGGATTTTTCGCGATCTTCGTGGTCTTGATCACCCGCGCCTCGATCCGCAAAGCCGGCGGCTGCGACGAAGCGCTGGCGACGGCTCTTGGCATCGGCAGCGTGATCAGTTTCGTCAGTATGGTGATGGCCGCGCAGGTGGGCGAGAGCCAGGCCGTCAAGCTGCATGCCACCGAACTGTTGATGCTGCTCGGCACCGCGATCGTGTTGCTGGTCGAACCTCCCGCTCGGCCGCAGCCGGCTCAGGCGCAAGTCGATCGCAACGCGACTGCCGACGCCTTAGCCTTTGAGCAGGCCCAACTCCTGAACAATCGCTGATGCCTCCTTGACGGCGTGGTTGGCCGCGGGCACGCCGCAATAGATCGCCTGCTGCAAAAGGATTTCCTTGATATCCTCCGGCGTGAAGCCGCCCTCGGTGAGGGCCGCGCGCACGTGAAGGCGGAATTCATCCCATTGACCGAGCGCGACCATGGTGCCGATTACCAGCACCCGCCGGGTGCGCTGGTCGAAATGCGGCCGGGTCCAGATTTCGCCCCACGCATGGCGGGTGATCAGGTCGAGGAACTCGGCGTTGAACGAATTCTTGTTGGCGATCGATTTATCGACCCAGGCATCGCCGAGCACCTTGCGGCGCTGCGCCATGCCATCATCGTGGCGTTTCTGGTCGTCCATTGATTTCTCCCGTCATTGCGAGGAGCGAAGCGACGAAGCAATCCACTCTTCGTTCTCTTGGCTCTGGATTGCTTCGCTACGCTCGCAATGACGGAGAAATAGCGATGCAATCTGGATCCATCGTTCGGCTAGGTCAGCGTTGTGTCAGGAAGCCGATCACGGCGTCGGTGAAAGCGTGCGGCTGCTCGACATTGGAAATATGCGCGGCATCGAGGATCGTCAGGCTCGCGCCGGGGATCTGGCTGCGGATGAATTCGCCGGCAGCGATCGGCGTCGCCGTGTCGTGACGCCCGGCAATCACCAGCGTCGGGCTTTTGATCGTGGGCAACAGGGCTCGCTGATCGAGCGTGCTCAACGTTTCGCAGCAGGCGAGATAGCCCTGCACCGGAGATGCGATCAGCATCGCCTTCATATTCGCGGCGATCTGCGGTTCGCGCTCGCGGAAATCCGCGGTCAGCCAGCTCGCAATCACGGTGTCGGCCACCGCCGCGATGCCGCCTTCCTTCACCGCCTTGATGCGGTTGTGCCAGTTGGTCGGATCGGGATAGTAGCAGGCGGTGTTGGAAAGGATGATCTTGCCTAGCCGCTCCGGTGCGTTGGCCCCGAGCCATTGCCCGACCATGCCGCCCATCGACAGTCCGCACCAATGCACCTTCTCGATGTTGAGGTCGTCGAGGATCGCCAGCACGTCGCGGCCAAAGCGCTCCATAGAATAGGGCCCGGGCGGCACGCTGGACTTGCCATGGCCGCGCCGGTCATAGCGGATCACGCGAAAGAGCTGGGTGAGCGCCTTCATCTGCGGCTCCCACATCTGCAGTGTGCAACCCAGCGAATTCGACAGCATCAGGGTCGGCCCGCCGTCACGGCCTTCGACGGAGACGTTGAGCAGGCAACCGTCGGCATCGATCATCGGCATTCTATGCTCCTCGTCATGCGCGGGCTTGAGCCGCGCATCCATCGAAAAAGAAGTTCTATTCAAGAAGATGGATTGCCGGGTCAAGCCCGGCAACGGCATCCGGACTACTTTTCGTCGAGCGAAGCGAGCAGGCGGTCGATCAGGGCTTGCGAGGCGCCCTGATAGGCCATCGGCTCGAACAGTTTTGCCAGTTTGTCCGCGCTCAAATGGGCGGTGACCTTCGGGTCCCTTGTCAGCACGTCACGCAGGCCTTTTTTTTCAGTGACGGCTTTTTTGCTCGCGGCCTCCACCAGATGATGGGCCTCGCTCTTGCCGATCTTCTCGGCGAGCGCCATCGCCACAGCTTCCGCCATGATCAGCCCGCCCGTCGCCTCGAGATTAGCGCGCATGCGCGCAGCATCGACTTCCAGCCCTTCGGCGATGTCAACAATCGCCGCGAGCGCGCCTGACGTTACCAGCAGCAGCATCGGCAATGTCGGCCATTCCGCCTGCCATGGCCCGGCGCTGCGCTCGTGATCCTGCACCTGGGCTGCGAAAATCGTCGCCGCCAGGTTCGGCGCCATGGTCGCCGCGGCGAGTGCCGTCGCGGCAGCGACGGGGTTGCGCTTGTGCGGCATGGTGGAAGAGCCGCCGCGGCCTTCGCCCGACGGCTCGAACGCTTCCGCGACATCGGTCTGCATCATCAGCGAGACGTCGCGGGCGATCTTGCCGCAAGTTCCGGTAAGAACGGCAAACACGGAGGCCGCCTCGGCAATGCGGTCGCGATGGGTGTGCCACGGCGCGTCCGGCAGCGGGAGCTTTAGCTCCTGCGCCAGTTTTTTTGCGACGGCCATTCCCTTGTCGCCAAGGGCCGCCAAGGTGCCCGCGGCGCCGCCGAACTGCAGCGCCAGCCCCTCGCTGCGCAGTCGCTGCAATCGCGTGCGCGAGCGGTGCAGCGCGGCGGCATATTCCGCGAGCTTTAAGCCGAACGGCATCGGCAGCGCATGCTGCAGCCAGGTGCGCGCAACGACGGCGGTGTTGCGATGCTGGCGCGCAAGCTTGGCAAAGCCAGCGATGGCGCGATCGAGATCAGGCGCGAGTGCGTCGATGGCCGCGCGCAAGGTCAGCATGGCGGCGGTGTCGATCACGTCCTGGCTGGTGGCGCCCCAATGGACATAACGCGCGGCATCCACCTCGGCCTTGGCGACATTGGCGGTGAGCGCCTTGACCAGGGGGATCGCGAGGTTGCCGGAGCGTGTCGCGGCCCCGGCCAGATCGGCGAGATCGAACGAGCTTGCCTTGCAGGCTTGCGCGATCGGGCCCGCTGCGTTTGCGGGGATGACGCCGGTCGCTGCCTCCGCGCGCGCAAGCGCCGCTTCAAAATCCAGCATGTGCTGGAGATAGGCCCCATCATCGCAGACCGCGCGCATGGCGGCGCTCGACAGCATTGGAGCGAGCAACGGGGAGAGAGAAGTGCTCATGATGCGCGCGACCTAACCATCCTCTTTCGCCTCTGCCAATCCCAAAGCCCTGACCCCAAACCGCTGACAGGTTCGCTGCGCTGCGAATATGCATCGCTCGTCGTCCGATGTCCCCCTTCCTTTTGGGGCTAGCGTGCTTTACTTGAGGGAACGAGACCAAGCGACCCCCGGAGGTGACCCATGGCCATGACAATGAACGGCGAAGTCCAGCTTGCGGCGCCGCGTGAGGTCGTGTGGACCAAATTGAACGATCCGGAAGTGCTCAAGGCCTGCATCCCCGGATGCGAGGAGCTGGAGAAAACCGAAGACAGCGGTTTTCGTGCGGTTGCCAAGATGAAGGTCGGGCCAGTGTCGGCCCGCTTCAAGGGCCGGGTCACGCTGAGCGATCTCGATCCGCCGAATGGCTACAAGATCTCGGGCGAAGGCGAGGGCGGTGTCGCGGGCTTCGCCAAGGGTGGTGCGACCGTGGCGTTGGCCGAAAAGGACGACGGCACCTTGCTGACTTACGACGTCGAGGCGCAGATCGGCGGCAAGCTGGCGCAGCTCGGTCAGCGCTTGATCAATGGTGCAGCCAAGAAACTGGCCGATGAATTTTTCGCCAATTTCGCCAAGGCGGTGCAAGGCTGATCCCTAAGAGCTGGTCGTTACGGAAGTCCCAACAAGTCATATCGGGCCATGCCCCAGGTGAGGTTGCTCATTGCCGGGATGGCCCATATTATGGCTTTGCAACGATTTTAATGACTGTGCGGCTGTGCAATGCAGCAGCGCAGATGAAGAGAGTGCTGAATGGCCAAGATTTCCCTGATCGTGAACGGCAATCCCGTCAATGCCAATGTCGATCCCCGCACATTGCTGGTGCAGTTTCTGCGCGAGAACCTGCGGCTGACCGGCACCCATGTCGGCTGCGACACCTCGCAATGCGGCGCCTGCGTCGTGCATCTCGACGGCAAGGCGGTCAAATCCTGCACCACGCTCGCGGTCATGGCTGACGGGCACGAGGTCAAGACCATCGAGGGCCTTGCCCCCGATGGCGCGCCGCTGCATCCGATGCAGGAGGCGTTCCGCGAGCATCACGGCCTGCAATGCGGCTTCTGCACGCCCGGCATGATCATGACCGCGGTTGATATCGTCCACCGCAAGGGCCACGATCTCAGCGAGCACACCATTCGCGAAGAGCTCGAAGGCAATCTCTGCCGCTGCACCGGTTATCAGAACATCGTTCAATCGATCGCGGCGGGCGCCAAGGCGATGGCGAACTCCGATCTCGCATAGTTGATTTCACCGCCCCGCGGTTAGGAATACCCCATGTACGAATTCAAGTATCATCGTCCGGCGACCGTGCGGCAGGCCGCCAATCTCCTGGTCAAGAATGAAGACGCCAAGGTCATCGCCGGCGGCCACACACTATTGCCGGTGATGAAGCAGCGGCTCGCCAGCCCGCCGCATCTGGTCGATCTCTCCCATATCGAGGGTCTCGACTCGATCGAGATGAAGGGCCGCTCGCTGGTGATCGGCGCTACCGCAAAACATGCCGATGTCGCCGCTTCGGCGATCGTCGGCGAGGCGATCCCGGCGCTGGCCGATCTTGCCGGCATGATCGGCGATCCCGCGGTGCGCCACAAGGGCACCATCGGCGGCTCGCTCGCCAACAATGATCCGACCGCCGATTATCCCGCGGCCTGCCTTGCGCTCGGCGCGACCATCGTCACCAACAAGCGCCGGCTGAAACCGGAAGAATTCTTCCAAGGGCTGTTCACGACGGCACTTGAGAGCGACGAGATCATCACCAGGGTGATGTTCCCGGTGCCGAAGAAGGCCGCCTATGTCAAATTCCGCAACCAGGCCTCGCGTTATGCACTGGTCGGGGTGTTCGTCGCCAAGCGTCCGTCGGACGTGCGCGTTGCCGTCACCGGTGCCGGCTCCGAAGGCGTGTTCCGCCTCACCGCGTTCGAAGAGGCTTTGAAGAAGCGGTTCTCGCACAAGGTGCTCGATGGCCTGACGGTGCCCGCCGACGGACTGAACAGCGACCTGCACGGCAGCGCCGAGTATCGCGCGCATCTGATCGCGGTCCTGGCGCGGCGCGCCGTCGAGGCCGCGAACGCCAAAGCGTGACATTGCCGCTTCTCGCCGCATCAGGATTGGTATTGCCATGAACGCATCGGCGCTGCCCAGTTCTGTCGATGCAATGCTCGAATTGCTAACCTCGCGCGGCTATCTCGCGGAGCGTTCGCTGGCGACGGTGACGTATTTGTCGCTGCGCATGGGCCGGCCGCTGTTTCTTGAAGGCGAGGCCGGCGTCGGCAAGACCGAGATCGCAAAAGTGCTCTCGGCGGCGCTCAAACGAAAGCTGATCCGGCTGCAGTGCTACGAAGGCCTGGACGTCGCCTCCGCGGTCTACGAGTGGAACAGCGCGGCGCAGATGATTGCGATCCGGCTCGCGGAAGCGGCCGGCGACACCGATCGCGACCAGTTGTCATCCGACATTTTCGCCGAGCGCTATCTGATCAAGCGGCCGCTGCTGCAGGCGCTGGAGCCGGATGTGGCCGGTGCGCCGGTATTGCTGATCGACGAACTCGACCGCGCCGACGAGGCATTCGAGGCCTATCTGCTCGAAATCCTGAGCGACTTCCAGGTGACGATCCCCGAACTCGGCACCGTCAAGGCGCCGCAGCCGCCGATCGTCGTCATCACCTCGAACCGCACCCGCGAAATTCACGACGCCCTGAAGCGCCGCTGTCTCTATCACTGGGTGGACTATCCCAGCGCCGAGCGCGAACTGGCGATCGTCAAATCGCGCGTGCCTGGTATCTCCGCAAAATTGTCGCAGCAGGTCGTCGGCTTCGTGCAGGCGCTGCGCCAGCAGGATTTTTACAAGTCGCCGGGCGTTGCCGAGACCATCGACTGGGCCACCGCGCTGACCGAACTCGATGCGCGCTCGCTGACGCCGCAGGTGGTGGGCGACACGCTCGGCGCGCTGTTGAAGTATCAGGACGACATCGCGCGCATGCAGGGCAACACGCTGCAGAAGGTTTTGAAAGAGGCGGAGAGCGAGAATTAGTTCGCGCGCAACATTAGCACTCGTCATTCCGGGGCACGCGAAGCGTGAACCCGGAATCCATAACCACGATCGGGAGTATGGATTCCGGGCTCGCGTCGAGGGGCGCGCCCCGGAATGACGAGGGGATAGATTCACGCATGACCACGCCCTCCACAGGCCTGATCGCCGACAACGTCATCGGCTTTGCGCGCGCGCTGCGCGCCGCCGGGATTCCGGTCGGCCCCGGTGCTGTGATCGACGCACTGAAGGCGCTGCGGGTCATCGATATCGGCAACCGCGCCGACGTCTTCACCACGCTGGAGTCGATCTTCGTCAAGCGTCACGAGCATGCGCTGATTTTCGCCCACGCGTTCGATCTGTTCTTCCGCGCCGCCGAGGACTGGAAGCACATGCTGGATTCGGTGCCACTGCCGGAGCATGCCAGGAAAAAGCCGCCGCCGGCTTCGCGCCGCGTCCAGGAGGCGCTGTCGCACCCCCACATGACCGAAATGCCGCAGGCCCAGGAGCAGGAGCTCCGCCTCTCGGTGTCCGACCAGGAAATACTGCAGAAAAAGGATTTTGCGCAAATGAGCGCGGCCGAGATCGCGCAGGTGACGCGCGCCATCGCGCAGATGAAATTGCCGCAGGCCGAGTTGCGCACCCGCCGCTATCAGCCCGATGCGCGGGGCTTGCGGCTCGACATGCGCCGCACCCTGCGCGGATCCTTGCGCACCGGCGGCGACATCATCGATATCCACAGGCTGGGGCGAATCGACAAGCCGGCCCCGATCGTGGCGCTGCTCGATATCTCCGGCTCGATGAGCGAATACACCCGGCTGTTCCTGCATTTCCTGCACGCCATCACCGATGCGCGCAAGCGCGTCTCGGTGTTTCTGTTCGGCACAAGACTGACCAATGTGACGCGAGCGCTGCGGTCGCGCGATCCCGACGAGGCGCTGGCACGCTGTTCGTCGGCGGTGCAGGACTGGGCCGGCGGCACCCGGATCGCGACCTCGCTGCATACCTTCAACAAATTGTGGGGCAGGCGGGTGCTCGGGCAGGGGGCCATCGTGCTTCTGATCTCCGACGGGCTGGAGCGCGAGGCCGATGCCAGGCTGGCATTCGAGATGGACCGGCTGCATAGGTCGTGCCGCCGCCTGATCTGGCTCAATCCGTTGTTGCGCTATGGCGGCTTCGAGGCCAAGGCGCAGGGCATCAAAATGATGCTGCCGCACGTTGACGAATTCCGTCCGGTACATAATTTGAGTTCGATCGAGGGACTGGTCGAAGCACTTTCGTCGGCGTCGCCGCCGCATCACCGCGGCCTGATTCGATCAGCAGCTTGAAAGAGGTTTTCCATGCTCAATCGCGACCAGGACATTTTGAAAGCGGCCGAGGACTGGCAGAAGGCCGGTCATGGCGTGGCGCTGGCGACCGTGGTCGAGACCTGGGGCTCGGCGCCGCGGCCCGCGGGCTCGAGCCTGGTGATCAACGATGAGGGCACGTTTCTGGGTTCGGTGTCCGGCGGCTGCGTCGAGGGCGCCGTCGTCACCGAGGCGCTCGATGTGATCGCCAGTGGCCAGCCGAAGATGCTTGAATTCGGCGTCGCCGACGAGACCGCGTGGAATGTCGGCCTTTCCTGCGGCGGCACGATCAAGGTGTTCGTCGAGAAAGTCGGGTAGTGCCGCCGATTTGAAGTTCCTGCAGTGAGTGCCGCGAGTCCGGATCAGGAACTTCAAATCGATAAGCGGCACTACTATTATAGAGTTGCTAGTGCCCCGATTGTTTCCGAAGTTCGTACAGGGGGCGCTGCGATGGTTTACGAACTTCGGAAACGGGGCACTAGTCGTGAAGTCCGAGACGCTTGCGGAGGTCAATGTCGAGCGCGCCGCGCGGCGGCCGGTGATCGTGGTCACCGATACCGCCAATGGCGAGCAGCGGCTGGTGAAGGCCAGGGATATTGCCGCTGATCCGCTCCGCGCCGATCTCGCAAAGCAGTTGCGGATGGGCAAGAGCGGCATGATCGAGGCCGGCGGCAAGAAACTGTTTCTCAATGTCTATGCGCCGACGGCAAAGCTCGTCATCGTCGGCGCGGTCCATATCAGCCAGGCGCTGGCGCCGCTGGCGCGCTCGCTGGACTACGACGTCACGGTGGTGGATCCGCGCACCGCGTTTGCCAGCCCCGAGCGATTCCCGGATGTGCCGCTGATCGCGGAATGGCCCGACGTGGCGCTGCCGCCGCTCAATATCGATCACTACACCGCGTTCGTCGCGCTGACCCACGATCCCAAGATCGACGATCCGGCGCTACTGCACGCGTTTGAGCGCGAGTGCTTCTATATCGGCGCGCTGGGCTCGCGAAAGACTCACGCCAAGCGCGGCGAACGCCTGAAGGCGCAAGGGGCAAAGGACAGCGATATCGCGCGCATTCACGCTCCGATCGGGCTGCCGATCGGCGCGGTCTCGCCGTCCGAGATCGCGGTCGCGATCATGGCCGAGATCACCGCGCAGCTGCGCTTGCCGAAAGCAAAAGAAGAGGCGGCATGAAGTTCGGTCCTGCCAGTCCGATGGAAGCGATCGGCGGCGTCACCGTTCATACGCTCCGCCAGGGATCGCTGGTGCTCAAGAAAGGCACCACGATCGGCCCCGCCGAGGTCGAGGCGCTCACCACTGCCGGGGTCAAGGAAATCGTCGTGGTGCGGCTCGAACAAGGTGACGTCTCCGAAGACGTCGCGGCGGCGAGCATCGCGCAAGCCGTTGCCGGCGACGGCATCCATGTCGAACGCGCCTTTACCGGGCGCGCCAACCTGTTCGCGGCCAAGGCCGGCGTCCTCGTGGTGGACCGGGCCAAGGTCGACCGCATCAACGGCGTCGATGAAGCCATCACCTTCGCAACCCTTGCCGCCTACAAGCCGGTGGTCGAGGGCGAGATGGTCGCTACCGTCAAACTTATTCCGTTCGGGGTCGAGGCGAGGCTGCGCGACGCCGCGGTGGCTGCGGCCAGCGGCGGCGCGCTCAGGATCGCGCCCTATGTCATCAAGCGCGTCGGCGTCGTCTCGACATTGCTGCCGGGGCTGGCGTCGAAGGTGGTGGAGAAGACCTTGCGGGTCACGTCGGAGCGGTTGGCGCCTGCCGGCGCCGCCATCGTGGCCGAGCGGCGGGTGCCACATGAGGAGGCGGCGCTTAAGGCCGCGATCAGGGAATTGCTCGGTCTCGGCGCGGAACTGGTGATCGTGTTCGGGGCATCTGCGATTGCCGACCGGCGCGACGTGATCCCGGCGGCGATCTCAGGCATTGGCGGCGCCATCGAGCATTTCGGCATGCCGGTCGATCCCGGAAACCTGCTGCTGCTCGGCAATGCCGGCGGCGTGCCGGTGCTGGGCGCGCCGGGCTGCGCGCGCTCGCCGGTCGAGAACGGGTTTGACTGGGTGCTGATGCGTCTGCTCGCGGGTCTCAAGGTCACACGCGCCGAGCTCACCGGCATGGGCGTCGGCGGGCTATTGATGGAGATCGTGACGCGGCCGCAGCCGCGCGAGAGTCCTGCCGCCGACAGCAACCGCAATGTCGCCGCGGTCATCCTCGCGGCCGGACGCTCGACCCGGATGGGCGGTCCCAACAAGCTGTTGGCCGAACTCGGCGGCAAGCCGCTGGTGCGGATCGTGACCGAGCAGGCGCTGGCCTCGAACGCGTCGAATGTGATTGTGGTGACCGGCCACCAGGCCGAGCAGGTCGAGAAAGCGTTGCAGGGCCTCAAAGTGAAATTCGTGCACAATCCGGATTTCGCCGAGGGCCTCGCCAGCTCCGTCAAGACCGGCATCGCGGCGGTGCCTGAAAATGCCGACGGCGCGGTGATCTGTCTTGGCGACATGCCGCTGATCGATGCCCATCTGATCGACCGGCTGATCGAAGCCTTTGCGCCGGATCGCGGCAATCTGATCGCCGTGCCGGTGTGCGACGGCCGGCGCGGCAACCCCGTGCTGTGGTCGCGCCGCTTCTTCAACGAGTTGATGACGCTCGACGGCGATATCGGCGCCCGCCATCTGATCGCCAAGCACAGCGAGGCGGTGGCGGAAGTCCCGGTCGAGGGCCACGGCGCCTTTCTCGACATCGATACCCCGCAGGCGCTTGAGGCTGCGCGCAGTGACGCCAACGGCTAGGCTATTTGTCATTCCGGGGCGCGCGTTGCGCGAACCCGGAATCTCGAGATTCCCCGATGTGCAATTGCACATCTGAGGTCTGCGCCTAACGGCGCATCCCGGAATGACACTGTTTCACCGGAGCTATCATGCAATTCGACACCAAGATCGCGGTCGTGATCCGGACCGACCTCGAACCGTGGCAGAAGCTGAACGTGGCTTCGTTCCTGACATCGGGCATTGCGGCTGCGTTCCCGGAATGCATCGGCGAACCCTACGAAGATGGTTCGGGCACCAAATATCTGTCGCTGATCGGCCAGCCGATCCTGATCTACGGCGCCGACCGGCCGGCGCTGACCCGTGCGCTCGAGCGGGCGCTGGCGCGAGACGTCAAGCCTGCGGTTTATACCGAGGACATGTTCAAGACCACGCATGACGCCGCCAACCGGGAGGCGGTGAGGGCGGTGATCCGCGCCGATCTCAATCTGGTGGGCCTTGCCATGCGCGCCGAGCGCAAGGTGATCGACAAGATCGTCGACGGGCTGAAGTTTCATACCTAGCGGTATTCGTGATGCCGTTGTCGTCATGGCCGGGCTTCGTCCCGGCCATCCACGTACTTTCGTGCTTGCTGCCAAGACGTGGATACCCGGCACAAGGCCGGGCATGACGAATCCAAAATGCCGAAGCGTGATTTTGCTAACTCGGGCCCGATAACGGTAACTGCGACAAGAAGGCCGTCTCGGCCCTGATTGACAATGACTGACCAGTCAGTCATAATCGATTATATGACAAGCTCACGCACCAGACCCGCTGAAGGAGCCCGATCGAAACCGGCCGACCGCCGGGGTGGGCAGAAAGCTGCCCCGCAAAAGCCGGTCCTACCGACGGCTCCGCCGGCAAAACCGCCATCGAGCCGCGCGGCACGCGCGGCGGAGCGGCGCGAGGCCATCATCGATGCGGCGCTGGATGAATTTGTCGCGCGCGGGTTTGCCGCAACCCGGCTCGACGACGTCGCCAAACGCGCCGGCGTCGCCAAGGGCACGATCTACCTGCACTTCAAGGACAAGGAGGCGCTGTTTCAGGAACTGATACGGACGGCGCTCGTTCCACTGATCGGCCGTCTTGCCGCGCCGCCGCCGGCCGGCGGATCGGTTCGCGCCGCGCTCGAGGGTTTCGCCAAAACCTTCGCGCAGGAAGTTGTGACGACGCGCCGCGGCGACATCGTCCGGCTGATCGTTGCGGAGGGTGCAAGATTTCCTGCCATCGCCGACTTTTATTACCGCGAGGTGGTTTCGCGCGGTTTGGTCGGCATGCGCGCGCTGATCGAGCTCGGCATCAAGAGCGGTGAAATCCGCCAGCAAGGCCTGACGCGCTTTCCGCAGATCGTGGTCGCGCCGGCGATCGTCGCGGTGATCTGGCAAGGCCTGTTCGGCCGCCATGCACCGCTGGATGCGACCGAGATGCTCCGCGTCCATCTCGACCTGATTTTTGGCGAACGGAGGACGACATGACTTCGTCGCGCACGGCATTGCGAATTTGCGCCGCGCTTGCGCTTATCGCCGTGCTGGCGGGGTGCGACGAGCGCAAAAATCCCGGCTATCAGGGCTGGGTCGAAGCCGACATGATCTTCGTCAGCCCCGACGAATCCGGACGCGTGACTAAGCTCAATGTGCGCGAGGGCGACGAGGTCAGGGTGGGCATGCCGCTTTATTCGGTGGACGATGATCTGCAGCGCGCCGACCTCAATCAGAACATGGCCACGCTCGCCAACGCGCAGCAAAGCTACGACCGCGCCGCCTCCTTAAGCAAGACCGGTTCCGGAACGCAGGCCAATCTCGATTCCGCGGTCTCGGCACTGCGCGTTGCCGAGGCGCGGGTCAACACCTCGCAGACGAGACTGGCGCGGCGCACCGGCTTTGCGCCGGTGAAGGGGACCGTTCAGCAGATTTATTTCCGCGAGGGCGAGATGGTGCCGGAGAAACGGCCGGTGCTGTCGATCATGCCGCCCGGCAACATGAAGGTGCGGTTTTACGTGCCGGAGACCGACTTGCCGAAGCTTGCGATCGGCGACGAGGTGCGGGTTGCTTGCGACAATTGCGCCGGCGATCTCACGGCGAAAATCTACTTCATCGCGACGCAGGCCGAATACACCCCGCCGGTCATCTACAGTCTCGATGAACGCAACAAGCTCGTTTACCTGGTTCAGGCGCGGCCCGTCAGGCCCGATGCCTTGCGTGTCGGCCAGCCGATCGGCGTGTTTCTCAACGCCAAGACGCCGGTTGCGGACAAGCGATGACCGCGGCGCCGGCATCCGACATCGCGATCGACGTCCATGGCCTGTCGAAGTCGTTTGGCGGCCGCGAGGTGGTGCATGAGCTGTCGATGCAGGTCAAGCGCGGCACCATCTACGGCTTCCTCGGCCCTAATGGCTCCGGCAAGACCACCACCATCCGCATGCTCTGTGGTCTGTTGACGCCCGACCGCGGCGAGGGGACGTGTCTCGGTTACGACATCCGTCGCGACGCCGACAAGATCAAGCGCCAGGTCGGCTACATGACGCAGCGCTTCAGCCTGTACCAGGATTTGTCGGTGCGCGAAAACCTGGAATTCGTCGCAAGGCTCTATGGCGTGCGCGATGCGCGGGGCGCCGCGCGCGACATGATCAACCGGCTCGGGCTGCAGGGCCGCGACGAGCAACTCGCCGGCGAACTTTCCGGCGGCTGGAAGCAGCGCCTGGCGCTCGGCGCCTGCACCTTGCCCAATCCGCATTTGCTGCTGCTGGACGAGCCGACCGCCGGCGTCGATCCGAAAGCACGGCGGGATTTCTGGAACGAGATCCACGCGCTGGCCGCGCGAGGGCTCACGGTCTTGGTCTCCACCCATTACATGGACGAGGCCGAACGCTGCCATGAGATCGCCTATATCGCCTATGGACACCTGCTGGCGCACGGCACCGTCGACGATGTGATCGCGAAATCGGCGCTGACCACCTACACCGTGACCGGCGACGACCTCAACGGGCTCGCCGCCGAGCTCACCGGCAAGCCCGGCGTCGACATGGTGGCGCCGTTCGGCACCAGCCTGCATGTGTCTGGCCGCGACAAGGCCGCACTCGAAGCCACGATTGCGCCCTATCGCGATCGTCCTGGATTGCATTGGCAGCTCAGCGAGCCCTCGCTGGAAGATGTGTTCATCGAACTGATGACCCGTTCAAAGGATAATTTCCAATGAGCGTAACTAACGTAACCAACCATAACCGCGATACCAGCGAGCGGCCGTTCGGCTTCTGGCGGCGCAGCTATGCGATGGTCGTGAAGGAATTCATCCAGCTGCGGCGCGACCGCGTGTCGTTCGCGATGATCGTGATGATCCCGGTGATGCAGCTATTGTTGTTCGGCTACGCCATCAACACCACGCCGCGCCATCTGCCGACCGCGGTGCTGTTGCAGGAGGACAGCGACCTCGCGCGCTCGATCCTGAAGGCGCTGGAGAATACCGCCTATTTCCGCTTCACCCGGAAAGTGCAAGATGTCGCGGAATTCGACAATTTGCTGCAATCCGGCAAGGTGCTGTTCGGCGTGGAGATTCCGCGCGGTTTCGAGCGCGCGGTGCGGCGCGGCGATCGCCCGGCGCTTCTGGTCGCAGCCGATGCGACCGATCCGGTGGCGGCTGGATCGGCGCTGTCGGCGCTCGGCATGGTGGTGCAGACGGCGCTGGAGCACGACCTGTTCACCGGCGATCCGCCGTCACTGCCGTTCGAGATTCGCGCCCACGCCCGCTACAACCCGGCGGCCTCGTCGCGGCTGAACATCGTGCCCGGCCTGGTCGGCACCATTCTGACCATGACCATGCTGATCTTCACAGCACTGTCGGTGACGCGCGAAATCGAGCGCGGCACCATGGAAAACCTGCTGGCGATGCCGATCAAGCCGATCGAGGTGATGTTCGGCAAGATCATTCCTTACGTGCTGGTCGGTTTCATCCAGGCTACCCTGATCATCAGCATCGGGGTGCTGCTGTTCGGCGTGCCGATACTCGGGAGCATGTTGATACTGGCGCTATTGACCACGCTGTTCATCACCACCAATCTTTCGATCGGCTACACCTTCTCGACCATCGTGCAGAACCAGCTGCAGGCGATGCAGCTGTCGATGATGTTCTTTCTGCCGAGCATTCTGTTGTCCGGCTTCATGTTTCCGTTCGCGGGCATGCCTATCTGGGCGCAATATATCGGCGAGGGTCTGCCGCTGACGCATTATGTGCGGATCGTCCGCGCCATCATGCTGAAGGGCGCGACGCTGGAAAATCTGCAATACGATACCATGGCGCTCATTGCGCTGATGCTGCTGGCCATGACGATCGCCGTGACGCGCTTCCGCCGCACGCTGGATTGAGGCAGAATGCTTACTGTCATTCCGGGGCGCGAGTGAAACGAGCGAACCCGCAAATCTCGAGATTCCCCGATGTGCAATTGCACATCTGAGGTTTGGTCCTTGTGACCATCCCGAAATGACCAGGAAAAGCAATGGCCGGGTTCTGGCGGGGCAAGGGAGGCAAGCAGCGGCCGGGTGTATCGGCCGACTTCGAGCATGCGCTGACGCAGGAGGTGCTCCGGACCGAGCGCACTCGTATCAAGGTGATACTGTTCACCCTATCGCTGCTGTTGGCGATTTTTACCGCGGCCTATGCAATCTCGCCATCGAGCATCGAGCGAATCTGGCATGGCCATGTCCCGATTCTGCCGATGTCTGCGGCCTTCGTTCGCTTCGCCGTTTTCGAGTTGTCGGTGTTGCGACTGCTTGGTCAGCGGTTGGCGCAGGGCCGCGACGTGCCGCATGCCCGTCGCTATCTCGGGTATTGATCGAGACCAGCTTGCCTACTGTAGGGTTGTACCTGGAAATGAATGAGATGGGACCGGCGCAGGCCTTGGCCTTTGTGGCGCCGCTCGTCTATTTCATCTTCATCATTCTCTCCACGCTGCGGCTCGACTTCTGGCTTTCGACATTCACCGGCTTTGTCGCGGCGGCTGAATTGTTCGGCATGGCGGTATTCTATCATCCGGCCCAATTCGCCGATGATCCGGTGCCCGGCCTCGGATTTCATGTCTTCCGCAGCCTGATCATCCTCATTTGCGGCATGGTGGCCGGAGCGGTCGGGGTTCAGCTGCGCCGCCAATTCGAAACCAGCATCACGGCGGCAACGGCGCGCGACCGCATCACCAATTTGTTCGGTCAGCACGTTTCGCCCCAGGTCGTCGAGCGGCTGATGGTCGAGGGCGCCTCGACCGCCAGCGATATCCGCCAGGTCGCCGTCATGTTTGTCGATTTCCGCAGCTTTACCGCGGGTGCACGTTCGCGTTCTCCGCAGGAGGTTGTCGATCGCCTCGACGGTGCGTTCGCGGTGTTGGTCGACATTCTCGACCGCCATGGCGGCATCGTGAACAAGTTCCTGGGCGACGGATTCCTGGCACTGTTCGGCGCACCGTTCGAGGCCGCCGACGCCGCGCAGCGCGCGGTTTCCGCCGCGCGCGAAATGCTGGCCGCGATGGATAACGTCAACGAGGCCAACAGCTGGCCGCTGCGGATCGGCATCGGCATTCACTTCGGCGAAGTCGTCGCCGGCAATATCGGCTCGCCACGGCGCAAGGAATACACCGTGATCGGCGACACCGTGAACTTTGCCGCGCGCCTTGAATCGCTTAACAAGGAATTCAATTCGCAACTGCTGATCTCTGCCGTGGTTCGCGATGCGCTCGGCCGCGACGCCAGCGACGCGGTATCGCTCGGCGAGGTCGCAATCAAGGGATATGACCGGCCGATGCCGGTATGGCAGTTGGGATAGATAGCGGAGACCTCGGATGCAACGGCGCTATATCACCGTCGACGTTTTTACCGATCGCGCCTTCGGCGGCAATCCGCTCGCAGTGGTGCTGGACGCCGGCGGGCTCTCGACCGCGCAGATGCAGGCCATTGCATCCGAGTTCAATTACTCCGAAACGACGTTCGTATTGCCGCCGCGCGATGGCGCCCATGATGCGCAGGTTCGCATTTTTACCGTGAGCAACGAGATTCCGTTCGCGGGCCATCCCAATGTCGGTACCGCCTTCGTGCTGGCGACGCAGGCGAGCAAACCGCCGGCCCGGTTCCTGTTCGAGGAGGGCGCGGGGCTGGTCCCTGTCGATATCCTCAAGAAAGACGGCAAGCCGGTCGGCGCTGAACTCACAGCGCCGCAACCGCTGAAGAAGCTGACTTCATTCGGCGCTGAAGCTGCGGCGGCCTCCGTTTCGCTGGCGGCGGCCGATATCAGAACCGACCGGCATGCGCCTGCTATCGCCTCTGTCGGGATGCCGTTTCTGGTGGCCGAACTGGCCTCGCGCGACGCGCTGCGGCGGGCAAAGCCCGAGCCGGCGGCCTTTTCCCGCGTGCTGTCCCGCGACGGCGCGGTGGGCGTCTACATCTACACCCGCGACGTGCCGCCGGCCGAGATGCCCTGCGACCTGCAGGCGCGGATGTTCTTTCCGGGATCGAGCGCCCTCATCGAGGATCCCGCCACGGGCAGCGCCACGGTGGCAGCCGCCGCGCTGCTCGCGGACCTGTCCGGGGAACGCGATGGCGAGTTGAAGCTGCGCGTCGGGCAGGGCGTCGACATGGGGCGGCCAAGCCTGCTGCTGACGCGGGTCCGGAAAGAAAACGGCGCCGTTGCTTCCGCCCATATCGGCGGGGCTTGCGTGCAAATGATGGAAGGCACGTTTCGGCTGGAGGGTGAGGGATGAGAAGGTAGGGTCATTCCAACTCGTCATGCCCGGGCTTGACTCGGGCATCCACGCCTTAATGGTATCGCAGCAGCAAAGACGTGGATGGCCGGGTCAAGCCCGGCCATGACGAAGGAGCACCTCACATCTGCGGCGCGACCAGATTTTCCACCTTCACGCCGTCGCGCGCTTCGATGATCTCGGCGATCCATTGCCGGTGGCAATGCTGGTGATCGCGCTCGTAGCAGAGAATGCAGACCGGCCCGGTTCTCTTGACCAGCGACGATAGCTCGTCGAATTCTTCCTTGGCCTGCGGCGTCTTCAGGTGCGCCGCATAGATTTTGTGTAACGCGTCGAATTTGCCGCTGCGCGCAGCGTCGCGGCCGTCCTTCGGGGTGCCGAGGGCGCGCAGATGCAAGTATGAAATGCCGCGCTCATCGAGCCCGGCCGCAAGCTGGTTCTTCGAAAAGCCCGGACGGCGCGAGGCGGCGACGGCGCGGACATCCACCAGGAGTTTGACGCCGGCATTTTCAAGCTCGTCCAGCACTGCCTTGGGCGGCGTCTGTTCATAGCCGATGGTGAAGAGCTTTTTCGCTTTGCGCGCCATACCAGGATCCAGTCATTCGCCATGTCCTCCGTTGAAGGCTACGCCAGTCCTGCAATGATTTCCATAACCGGCCAGGTTATGCCGGAGAAGCCAGGCGCGGCCGGCGTTGCCGCCGCCTGCGCCATGCCGCATAGTGGGTCCCGCGAAAAAGAGTTGTTGTGACGGCCGGTCTCGCGGGGGAATACGATGCTTCGATTTTGCCGCTCGTTGGCATGGATCGCCGCGACATTTGTGGCTCTCGCCTTCGGCGTTGTGGCGGCAGCGGCGCAGACCGGGTATCCCGACCGTCCTGTAAAGATCATCGTCCCGATCGGTCCCGGTGGCAGCTACGATCTCGTCGGGCGGCATCTTGCCGACGTGCTGTCGAAGCGCACCGGCCAGGCCTTCTTCGTCGAGAACAAGCCCGGCGCCGGCACCGTCGTCGGTACGCAGGCCGCGGCCCAGAGCGAGCCGGATGGCTATACGCTATTGGTCGGCGGGCTCTCCAACATGGCGTTCAATTCGGCGCTCTATTCGAAGCTCGGTTACGATCCGCTCAAGGACTTCGTGCCGGTCGCACTGATCTACAGGTTCGGTTATGTGATGGTCGGCCGCAAGGATCTGCCGCAGGCGACGTTGTCGGACATTGTGGCCGCCGCGAAAGCCGGCCCGGGCTCTATCACAGTTGCGACCGCAGGCGTCGGGACCGGTCAGCACCTGGTGGCTGCCGCGTTCATGAAGGCCGCGGGCGTCAAGCTTTTGGAAGTGCCATACAAGGGTTCGCCGCCGGCCTTCACCGATCTGCTCGCGGGCCGCATCGACCTGTTCTTCGATTCGATCGCGGCGGCGCTGCCCTATGTGCAATCGGGACAGGCGAGGGGCATCGCCGTGCTGTCATCCAGGCGCAGTCCGCTGGCGCCTGACGTGCCGACCATGTCGGAAGCCGGCGTGCCCGGTCTCGATGTCGATTCCTGGCTTGGAATTTTCGCACCCGCCAAAACCCCGCCGGAAGTGATCGCCAGGTTACGCGGCAATATCCGCGCCTCGCTGCCCGAGCTCAAGGAGCGATTCGAGAAGAGCGGCGGCGAGGTGTGGGATCTGCCGAACGACAAGCTCGATGCGTTCATCGTGTCCGAACACGCGAACTGGACAAAACTGATTCGCGAGGCTGGCATCAAGCTCGATTAAGCGCGGGAAGTTGTCGAACGCTCAGTTACGCCACGCGTTGGATCAATTCCATCGCGCCCGCCGGAGCGCGCACCTTGCCTTCGTGAATCACGTAGGCGAACACATCGCGCGGGGCTTTTTTCGCTTTTGCCGGGTCGACGCGCGGCAGATCGTCCGGTTCGCCGCCGCTGGCCCACAATTGCAGCCGCTTCGCCCAGGCGTCGAGTTGCTTCGGTGGATAGCAGGTCTTGATCTCGTCGTTGCCCTTCTGCAGCCGCGCATAGACGAAATTGCCGGTGACGTCCGCGATCGCAGGGTAAGTGCCGTGCTCGGCGAACACGACGGGCGTTTCAAGCTTCCGCAACAGCGCGATGAAATCGGGCACGCAGAAACTGGGGTTGCGGACCTCGACCACATGGCGCAGCGCGCGGCCCTCGAGCTTGCGCGGCAGCAGTTCGAGAAACTTGCCAAAGTCTGCTTCGTCGAATTTCTTGGTCGGCGCGAATTGCCAGAGCACCGGGCCGAGCCGATCGCCGAGCTCCAGCACGCCGGAATCGTAAAACCGCTTTATGGAATCGCCGGCCTCCGCCAGCACGCGACGGTTGGTGGCGAAGCGCGGCCCCTTCACCGAGAACACGAATCCATCAGGCACCTCGCGCGCCCATTTGCGAAAGCTCTCCGGCTTCTGCGAGCCGTAATAGGTGCCGTTGATCTCGATCGAAGTCAGTTTCGACGCCGCGTATTCCAGCTCTTTCGCCTGCGCGAGCTTCTCCGGATAAAACACCCCGCGCCACGGCGCAAAGGTCCAGCCGCCGACGCCGATGCAGATTTTGCCGGAATTTTTTGAAGCGGCCATTGGGGTCTTGCTCACTTGCTTGTCGCTCATCGAAAATGGGACCCTGACTAGCAAGCCTTACCTGGCCGATGAAGCATCAGAGAGGCGGCAGCAGTCTAAAGAAAATCCCGCAGCCGGGCGAGTTCAACGATTTGCTCCGGGGATAAAACAGCGCTGACCGGTTCTCCCTGCGGAGCGGTGTGGATCTCGTACAAATGACGCAAGGATGCGGGTTTGGACATGAACTGCCGTATGCACTCGTCCAGAGTGCCATCAGAAACGAGGTAGGAACTCGTGTTGCTGATGCGTTGGTTTTTGAGCGAAGGCCATTTCCTGAGGACAGCAGGAGCATCAAAGTTCATTTGAACATCAATTTCCTCCGCTGCTCTTACTCGGCCTGGCTATTCTAGTTCACTTTCCCCTCAAGCGGGATCGCTTTCAAGACCCGATCGCTTTGAGCCGCTGGCGCTGGTGCAAGAAAGGCCCCGGAAACCCGGAGCCTCTGTGTTCGTATAGCCTGCAGCAAGGCCCTGCTTCGCGTGGCGCCGCGATATTCAGCGCCCGGAATGGGTCGCCTTGGCCAGGAAACCCGCAAAGGGCTTGAAGATCTGCTTGGCAAGTTCGCTGTAGAGTCCACAAATCCTCTGCGACTCCGCAACAAAGGTCTCGTAAGCCTGCCTTGCGAATTCGGCCTGAATCTCGAGCGCCTTGTCGAGCGACCGCACGCCCGTGAGCTTCTCGACAAACGAGGTGGTCTCCTCGAGCGATCTCCTGGTATAATCGCTGTAGGCATTCGCGATGGTTTGAATGCTGACCGGGGAGTTGTCCGCCGGCGGGACTGGACTGATTGAGGAGGCATCCGCCAGCGCGACCGCGCCGATTGAGCGGGTATCCGCCGGTGCGGCTGCGTCGATCGAGGGGACATCCGCCGGCGCAACTTCGCCGATCGAGGAGCCTTCCGCGAGCGCGGCTGGGCCGATCGAGGGGGCATCTACCGTCGCGACCGTGCCGATGGTGGAGGCGTCAGTTGACGCCATCGCTGCGCCGGGTTGATCCTTGGCCTCCCGCTGATCCAGCTTCGGGCTCTGCTGTTGATCAGCTTTCTGGCTCCGCTGGTCTGCCTTGCGGCTGCGCTGGCGGGGCTTACCGCCCGGCTTGCCCTGGTGTGTAGTCGACATCGTTGAATTCCCCTGTTCCAAAATCAAACCAAACGTCAAGACTCCGCCATGTTTGCGATGGAATCGCGGTGCTGGCTTGTTCGTTGCGCGGCGCTGATGTGGCTGGGAAACCCCTGGTTGCACGCTGGCGGCCGCCTCATGCCCCCAAGGCAGGTCGGGTGCGGCTCCGGCTCAGCGTTCAAGCCAGGACGGGCAAGGAGAACAGGATGCGGATGGTTATTGCGGCAGTTGCGGCAATGATAATTTCACCCGCAATCGCCGATGAACTCGGAGACGCGCGCCGGCTGGCGGTGGCGGGACGGGACTCCTACTGGAAATGCCTGGCCCGGGAATATTCGCGCGACAGCAACAAAGGCATGTCGGGGCAGGATTTTGCTTCCCCTCTCGCGAGCGTGTGTGCTTCCGAAAGGCAGAATTTTCGGGTTGCGCTGATGGATTATCTTTCGATGCAATCTCCAGGCCCCGACGCAGGACACGCTGTTGCGGATTATTGCGACAGAACTTTCCCTCGACGAGGCGGTGTCGGAAGGATTGGCCAGCATCGAAGGCTCGATCCAGATTGCGCGCGTGTTGCCGCAGCTGTTCGATCTAGGGCGCGTACTCATAAATCCGGTTCGGTAATCGCTGCTCGCTTAATGTCCGCTTCGCTCCGAAAGCGACTGAATTGTTGCGTTGCCACGAAATGACGCGATGTGCCAGAACCGGCCGGTCGCACTGAGTGCGTCGGCCGTATCGTCTCATGCAGACGTGGGGGAAGCGGTGAGGGCCTTCGTGATGGTGCGGGCAATAATTGCAGCGTCTTCGCCAACGCCGAATAATAGCGAGGAGCGTCGCTTGCGCAGGAAGTGGACCCCGCAGAAATACAGGCCTGGTACGGCGGTCGCCAGCGCGTCGTCGACGATGGGGAATCCACGCTCGTCGAATACCGGAAACTTCACCCAGCCGCCGTAGTCCGGCCGGAAGCCGGAGGTGAAAACGACACCTCCAAAGCCGTCGAGGTCGACCTCGCTCGCGGCCTTGGCCTCGAACGGCGGGGGGTCGGACATCTCGGGCAGGGCGTCACCGAGGGTGTCCCGCAACAGCCGTCGGATGTCGAGGTACCGAGCGTCGCCGAAGGCAACCGAGTCCGTGAGGTCGTTGGCGAAGTGGACACGGCCGTTCGACACCGCGGCGAGCCGCCCCACCAGCTGCACCCCCAGATCCCGCAGCACGCGGTAGTGCAAGTCGTGGCCACCTCTGGCACCGGTGGTCTGCAGGTTGGCGACGAGCCGCGCGCCTTGCGCGGGCAGCGGCTGGTCGAAGAAGGTCGTCCGGTTCAACCACGTGACGATGTCCTTGTCGCCGAGCCGCCGAGGGAGCCACGGTGCTCTGCCACAGGACAGGACGACGTCCCGCCCGCTTAGATGGAGTTCCTCGGCGAGTTGCACGCCAGTCTGGCCCGAGCCGACGATGAGCACCTTGCCGTCAGGAAGCGCTGATGGGTTGCGATACTGCGTCGAGTCGAGGACGGCAACGTCCGACGGGAAGCCAGCTGTGATCGCCGGGCGATGCGGCCGCTGGTAGGCGCCGCTGCAGATCACGACGGTGTCGGTCTCGATCGGCCCTTCGCTGGTATCCAGCCGGAAGCGCTTGGACCGGCCAGGGTCGAGGCTGTGCACGGAGATGCCCTCGCGGATCGTCCCAGCATGGTTGGCGCCGTAGTCTTCAAGGTATGACACGATCTCGTCCCGGGGCACGTGACCCTCGGGATCGCGCCCCGCGTACGGGCTGCCTGGAAGGTCCAAGGTCCAGTTCGGCGTCACAAGCGTGAAGCTGTCCCACCGATCACGCCATGACTGGCCCAGGCGGTGCTGCTCGAACACGACGTGCTCCACGCCGAGCAGACGCAGCTCCCTGCTGACCGATAAGCCCGCCGAGCCCGCTCCAACAACGACCACCGTCATGACCCAGCAGCCTCCACGGACGCTTCCCTGAGTTCATCATGCGCGTCGCGATGCCGCGCAATTGCCTGAATGTCACTAGGATAAGCGTACCATTCGGAACTGGCGCGCGCGAGTCCGACGTGTACAGCTCGGAGTGGGATCATCGGGCCTAGTCGCGTCGCGAATCGTCTTTTTCGGAGGGATCAATGCCGCCTCGCAAAAACGCCCCGGGCAGCGCGTTGGACAAGAAAGCTGATCGGGCGGTACACTATAGCGGGATCGGGAATCTCGAGATGGAATCGGAGAAGGTAGGAGGCATTCTGGGTGCAATCGTCGCGGCCGTCGTGCTGGCGATCGCGTTCGCCTATGGGCCGATGGGACCATTCGGAAAGCCCGCAAAACAGCTTCAAACGAATCAAGCGCCGAAGGCGCCGCCCGGTCCGCCGCCGGTCAGGGGGCCCGTGGTGCGCGAGGTTCCGCAATAGAGTTAACGCCGAGGGCTGATCGGAAGCCCCTTGCGGAACCGGCCGATCGTCCCTATGTTGCATCCAACGGCGACGTCGATGCTTCATAGCTCCGGCGCTGGGACGACCACTGAATAGCTCGGCTGCGCCGGATGTACGCGCGCCCTCTGTTCGTGGTCGTTGGCATTTTTGGGAGCCGTTTCGGGCCGTCTTTACGCATCCCTTACCGCTGCTGGAACTGCGCCTTGGCTTCCCCCAAAGCGGCAGATATACGCTTGCGGCATGAATGAAGCCATCAGACCGGGCCCCGAAAGCCCGCCGCAGGCCGTCTCGGCACCTCAGCTTGCGGTCATCGTCCCCACCTTCAACGAGCGCGACAACGTTACCACGCTGTTTCGGCGGCTGGAAGCGGCGCTGGCCGGCGTGAGCTGGGAGGTCATCTTTGTCGATGACAATTCCCCCGACGGCACCTGGGACGTGGTGCGGGGGCTGGCGCGGCAGGATTCCCGCGTTCGCTGCATCAGGCGGATCGGACGCCGCGGCCTGTCCGGCGCCTGCATCGAGGGGATCCTGGCGTCGAGCGCGCCATACGCCGCTGTGATCGACGCCGACCTTCAGCACGATGAGACGCAGCTATCGAAGATGCTGGCGTTGCTGCAAGCTGGAGAAGCCGACCTCGTGGTCGGCAGCCGCTATGTCGCGGGCGGCAGCGCCGAGAGTTTTGACAAGCAGCGGGCCGGCATCAGCGCGGTTGCAACCGAAGTCGCCAAGCGCGTGCTGCGGGTCAAGATCGCCGATCCCATGAGCGGCTTCTTCATGATCCGCAGGGATCGCTTCGAACAATTGGCGCCGCAACTCTCCACGCAAGGCTTCAAGATCCTGCTCGATATCGTCGCCACCGCGCGCGGCGATCTGCGCATCAAGGAAATTCCCTACACCTTTGGCTCGCGGCTGCACGGCGAGAGTAAACTCGATTCGACGGTGGCGCTGGATTTCCTGGGGCTCGTGCTGGCGAAACTCACCGGCGACGTGGTGTCGCTGCGCTTCCTGCTGTTTGCGATGGTCGGGTCCACCGGCCTGTTCGTGCATCTCGCCGCGCTGTTCGTTGCGCTCGAGGTTTTTGGCCTGCCGTTTCCGGAAGCGCAGGCTTGCGGCGCGCTGGTCGCCATGACCAGCAATTTCATCCTGAACAATTTTCTCACCTATCGCGACCAGCGGCTGAAGGGGCTTGCGATCCTGCGCGGCCTGCTGCTGTTTTACCTGGTGTGCAGCGTCGGGCTGTTCGCCAATGTCGGCGTCGCGTTCTCGGTCTACGATCAGGAGCCGATCTGGTGGTTGGCCGGTGCCGCGGGGGCGCTGATGGGCGTGGTATGGAATTACGCGATGTCCGGGCTGTTCGTCTGGCGCAAGCGATGAAAGTTTTATGATCCCGAACGATTTGCGGCTCGTCCGCAACACGGCGGTCACGATTTTGGCGCTGGTGGCGTTGCGGCTCGGCGCCGCTGCCTGGACGCCGCTGACCTTCGACGAAGCCTACTACTGGATGTGGTCGAAGCATCTCGCCGGCGGTTATTACGATCATCCGCCGGGCGTCGCGGCGGTGATCCGGCTGGGCACCATGATCGCCGGCGACACCGAGCTCGGCGTGCGGCTGGTGTCGATCCTGCTGGCGCTGCCGATGAGTTGGGCGGTCTATCGCAGTGCTGCGATCCTGTTCGGCGGGGTGCGCGTCGCGGCGACCGCGACCATGCTGCTCAACGTTACCTTGATGGCGGCGGTCGGCACCCTGATCGTCACGCCGGACGCACCCCTGCTGGTGGCCTCCAGTTTTGTTCTGTTTTGTCTTGCGAAGGTCCTGGCGACCGAGCGCGGCGCGTGGTGGCTGGCGGTCGGCGCCGCGGTGGGCGCTGCGTTATTGTCAAAATACACCGCGCTGTTTTTCGGACCGGCGATTTTGATCTGGCTGGTGAGCGTTCCAAAGCTGCGGCACTGGCTGATCTCGCCCTGGCCGTATCTCGGCGCCGCGGTCTCGCTTGCAATATTTTCGCCGGTGATTTTCTGGAATGCCGATCATCACTGGGTCTCCTTCATCAAGCAGATCGGCCGCGCTAGAATCGAGGACTTCAAGCCGGCGTTCATCGCCGAATTGATTCCGACCCAGGTCGTGTTCGCGACGCCTTTGGTGTTCACCCTGGGCGCGATGGGGCTTTACGCGCTGCTCAAGCGGAAGGCCGGCGCCTCGGCCGCGCGCATGCTGATCGATGCGACGTTCTGGACCGTCGTCGCCTATTTCATCTGGCATTCGCTGCACGCGCGCGTCGAGGCCAATTGGTTCGCGCCGGTCTATCCGGCGTTTGCCATCGCGGCCGCGGTCGCCGCCATTCTCACGCGATGGCAGCCGCGCCCGCAGCGGATCGTCGATTTCTGCCTGCGCTGGGCCTCGCCGGCCGGCATCCTGATGTTTGCGCTGTTGATCGTGCAGGCCAACACCGGCGTGCTCACGGGCTATCGCCGCGACGCCACCGTGCGCAGCGTCGGCGTCGGCTGGCGCGAGCTTGCCGGACAGATCGAAGCGGTTCGCACGCGCGTCGGCGCGGCTTGCGTGCTGGCGCCGGATTACGGCACCACCGGCTGGCTTGCCTTCTATCTGCCGAAGGGGGCCTGCGTGGTGCAGCCAACGCAGCGCATCCGCTACGCCAACATGCCGGAGCCGGATCCGGCACTGCTTGCGGGGAAGCTGCTCTATGTCGACGAGGCGCGGCCCGGCGGCCGGCCGTATTTGAAGGAAGCTTTTGCGCGGGTGGAAAGAGTAGCCGAGCTGCCGCGCAAGCGCGGGCCGCTTACGATCGAAACCTACGCCCTCGACCTGCTCGAAGGCGCCAGGGGCAGCGTGCTGGATCGTTCCCCGCCGCCGGAGCTGGAGTAGGGGAAGGGCGCGGAGGCGCGAGTGATGTTACGTGCCCCGGATGCTGCGCAGCGCGAAGCGGTGCGCTGCTGATCCGGGGCCCATCCACGCGACGAGCTGTGTGGGTCCCGGCTCTGCGGAGCAGCGTGAAGAACGCTGCACCGCGTCCGGGACACGGCCTTTGCTGCGTCGGAAAAATATCTCCCCACCCTGTCGGATCTGGCATCGCAGGAACGTCTTGTAGCGGGGGCGCGTTGAGATCCAATCAGCCTGAGGTCAATGCCATGAGCGGTTCCAGCCTGAAATCCACGAGCAGTTCCACCTTGAAACCCGCCGCCGAGCTCGCGAAAGCCAGCGGCTTTCGCTATCCCAACGAAAGCGCCGAATATCGCCGTGCCCGCGAGGCGCTGCTGGCTGAGGAGATCGAGCTTCGCCGTCATATCGAGCGCGTGGCCGAGCAGCGCCGCCGGCTTCCGCCGGGCGGCGAAGTCAAAAAGAACTATGCTTTCGAGGGCGAAAACGGACCGGCATCTTTCGCCGATCTGTTCGGCGGCAAGGATACGCTCGTGGTCTACAGTTACATGTTCGGCCCGCAGCGCGAGCGGCCGTGCCCGATGTGCACGTCGTTATTGAGCGCGTGGGACGGCGAGGTGCCGGACATTTTGCAGCGCATCGCGCTTGCGGTGGTGGCGCGCTCGCCCATTGAGCGGCTGAAAGCCTTCAAGCGCGAGCGCGGCTGGCATTATCTGCCGCTGTATCAGGACCTCTCGGGCGAGTTCAGCCGTGACTATCATGGACTGACCAAGGACGGGGGCGATGACGCGGCGTTCAACGTCTTCACGAAAGGCGACGGTGCAATCAGGCATTTCTGGGGCGGCGAGATGAATGCTGCGTCAGCCGATCCCGGACAGGATCCGCGCGGCGCGCCCGACCTGATGCCGCTCTGGACCATCCTTGACGTGACGCCGGAGGGGCGCGGCACCGACTGGTATCCAAAGCTGAATTATTGAAAAAAACAGCACCGAATCGGGCGTATCCGGAACCTGTTTTGCCGGAAAACGAGCTCCATTTACTATGCCCAACATCCGCCCGCACTTAATCCGCATTTAACTAAAAGTCGCCTTAATGACGCTCCGCGCCTCTGCGAGATGCTCCGCCGCAACTCTTCCTGCGGCGGCATCGAGAGGAACAAAGTGGAACTTGTCTGGACGCAAGGCGAATGAGTATCAGTACCAGTGCGTTTGGCCTCGCGGCACACAAGCACCGACGTTCATCTCGTAAAGCGATTCCTAACCATGTTTTTGGCGGCGCCGCGGTCGCCTGCCTTGTGCTGGGTTGCGCCTGGACTCTGCACGCCAATGTTTTCGGCGCCAGTGTCTATCCGCAGCTGAGCAGCGCCAACTTTGATTCACCGGTGATCAGGCGGCCGCCCTTTGCCGTCAGGAGCGCACCATCGGCGGCCGATAGCATTGCGGCTGCCTTGCCCGAACCGGCGCCGGTGATTTCCGCGCCCGCAAGCGTGCCGTCACGTCCGTTGCTTTCGTTCGATGACCGGTTTGCCGCGGCCGCGCCGCAATCTGTTGAGCCGTCGGCGCCAGTCGAAACGCCGAAGCTTGCTGACGTAGCGCGGCCGGCGCCGCGCACCGCCGAGGCGCGGCCCCCGAAAAATCCGGGTGCCGCCGTCCGCGATATGGCGCAGCGCGCCAAGGCGGCGGTGATGTCGGTTGCCGCTGCCAACAAGCCTTCGATCGTCGAGAAGCTTTGGGGCAAGCCGCAATCCCAGACGTCGCTGCTCGCCTACGCCTCCGCCGACGCCAGCGCGACCGGGAGCATTGGACCAAGCCAAAATCCCGCGCTGGGAGGCACACAGCCACTCTACGATCGCTCAACCGCCGTCTACGATATCTCCGCGCGCACGGTTTACCTGCCCGACGGCACCAGACTGGAAGCGCATTCGGGGCTGGGCTCCAAACTCGACGATCCCAGATACGTCCACGTCAAGATGCAGGGCGCGACGCCGCCGCATATTTATGAGCTGACGCCGCGCGAGGCGCTGTTTCACGGCGTGCCGGCGCTGCGGCTGACACCGATCGGCGGCGAGGACGCGATCTTCGGACGCAGGGGCCTGCTTGCGCATACTTACATGCTGGGCCCGAACGGCGATTCCAACGGCTGCGTCTCGTTCAAGAACTACGACGCCTTCCTCAATGCCTACCGCAACCAGGGCATCAAGCGGCTTGCCGTGGTGGCAAGGGTGGAGTGAGGGAAGAGATTTTTCAGGCAGCCCTGCCCGGCACGATCGTCTTGTAGCTGTGGGTCTTCTCCGCCTCGGAGAGATCGTGCGCGGCTTGAATTTTGATGGCGGGGACTGGACGATCAAAATCACGTAGGAATACGTTGTGACACCAGATTTTGCGCACGCCGCGTCCACGGGGCCTTGCCATGTCCGATCCCGATTTTCAGCCGATATTGGTCGGCCCCACCATCACCATCAGGCCGATTTCACCCGGCGACTGGCCGGAATTGTTCGCGGCCGCTTCCGATCCGGAAATCTGGAAGGTGCATCCTGTTCCGGACCGCTACACCGAGCCGGTGTTCCGGAAGTTCTTCGATGGAGCGATCGAGTCGAGGAAGGCTTTTGTATTCGTCGATCGCGCGAGCAACCGGCTGATCGGTGCGAGCCGCTACCATGACTACAAGCCGCAAGAGAGCGAAATCGAGATCGGCTGGACGTTTCTCGCCCGCAGCCATTGGGGCGGTGCCACTAACCGCGAGGTGAAGCGGCTGATGCTCGACCACGCCTTCAACTTTGTCGACTCCGTGGTGTTCTGGGTCGGCGAGAAGAATTTTCGCTCGCAGGGGGCGATGACCAAGATCGGCGGCATCAAGCGCGCCGGGATTTTCGAGCGTCCGGTGTCCGACGGCACGCCCTATATCGTCTTCGAGATTACCAAGGAACGGTATCATAACGGCGGCCGCGCGCTGGTGGCATAAGAGGCGGGCGAACAGGGAACGGGGGCAAGATGTCTGATTTGCCGGTCGATGTGGAGGCGCAGCGCACATCGCTTCTGATCTCCATCTGGTTGAATCCGCGGCAGACTATCGCGCTGCGCGCCGCCCCGGAATGACGATGGGAAGAGGGCTCGCCAAAACAAAAACCCCGGCATCGCTGCCGGGGTTTTGCATTTCGTATTTGTGGAGCGAGATCCCGGCTCAGCGGTGCACCGCTTCGCGCTGCACCGCGTCCGGGACGACTTCGTCGCTTAGAAATCCATGCCGCCCATGCCGCCGCCCGGAGGCATGCCGCCGGCGCCGGCGCCGGTGTTCTTCTTCGGCACTTCGGCGACCATGGCTTCGGTGGTGATCAGAAGCGCCGCGACCGACGCCGCGTTCTGGATCGCCACCCGAACCACCTTGGTCGGGTCGATGATGCCCTTGGAGATCAGGTTGACGTATTCGCCGGTCTGCGAGTCGAAGCCCCAGGCGTACTGGTCCTTCTCCAGGATCTTGCCGACGATCACGGAACCGTCTTCACCGGCATTGATCGCGATCTGGCGGGCCGGATAGGACAGCGCCTTGCGCACGATCTCGACGCCGGTCTTCTGGTCGTCGTTCTTGGTGCGCAGGCCCTTGAGATGCTCGGAGGCACGCAGCAGGGCGACGCCGCCGCCCGGCACGATGCCTTCCTCGACCGCCGCACGGGTCGCATGCATCGCGTCATCAACGCGATCCTTGCGCTCCCTCACCTCGACTTCGGTCGCGCCGCCGACGCGGATCACCGCGACGCCGCCCGCGAGCTTGGCCAGGCGCTCCTGCAGCTTCTCACGGTCGTAGTCCGAGGTGGTTTCCTCGATCTGCG
>Ga0307312_10000116_pt1 | contig 30576 bp, 32 predicted proteins | sample ER_DNA_202_FD_194489 | JGI IMG/M metagenome (GOLD analysis project Ga0307312, IMG submission 194489) | Bulk soil microbial communities from the East River watershed near Crested Butte, Colorado, United States - ER_DNA_202 | ecosystem: Environmental > Terrestrial > Soil > Floodplain | place... | reverse complement strand
GGGCCTTACCGGCCGGGATGTGCAGACATTGTCCCCCAGAATAACCGTCGCGGGGAAGAGGCTTCAGATCCCCACGGCCACGGTACGATTACTGCAACGAGTGGCCCATGAAACGGTGGTTCGCTTTCGGCAGGAATAGGGCGGGAACTTGCGAGCGCTTCTATGGCGTTCTAATCCGCAGGTGAGGCTGAGCACCCGTTCAAGGAGCATCTGATGGCCCGCTTAGGCTATACGCCAAGTACTACTCCGGTCAGTCCGCCGCCCAGCCCGCTGCTGCTCTTCATCCAGCAGGCCCAGATGGCACTGGTCAGCGCCGAGGCCGGCCGCCTCAAGGCAATCGAGCAACCGCCCGCAGCAGCTTAACGGCGCGCACGGGCCAGGAGCTTGATCGCCTGACCCCGAGCCGAGCTGGTGATGAGCTCGTCGAGTCGGCGTACCCTGGTCTCCCTCACGTTTTGCCCCCATTTACCCAGAAAATGCTGGTGCGCTGATACCACGGCGCCTGTGCTCGAAAGAAGCTCCACGCGCGCTCATTGGCTCGGAGCTTCTTCTGGTACCGGGGCGCGAGCTTCCGGGGCTTCGCACTCCAGATGCTCTTTGACTTACGCGGAGTGAAACGAGTGCTGAAGCTCTGGTCATCTGCCGAGCGGCGCGCTCCATCGATCCAGCCGAAGCACAGCGCCTCGTCCAGCGCCTCCCGATGGGTGAGGCCCCGATCCTTGGCCGCGACCTTGTAGCGCCGCACCAGGAGCTCCGTGGCCGACCGGTGGTGTGCTCTCAACCAGGCCCGAAATTCCCGAGCGGAAGCGAAGCTCCGGAGCCGATCGTCTCCCGTTGTCACGGTGCCCAGAATCCTGGATAAAACGCGGAGCGAATCCAGCCAACAAATGGCTCCGGCTCGTGTAACGATGGGCCTGGCACACGATGCTGCCGATGCCTGCACCCACCCTTGATACTCGCGCGTGGGGTTCGACTTCCAGCGTGGCAGGTCAATCCGGCAGACCGGGCAGTGTCGCATTCCTCGTCGCCGTCAAATACTGAGCACTTCCGCGCCCATCCAGCGCCAGCCATCGTCCAGTATCCTCCATTCAAGGGCGCCATGCTCTCATGGATCCGTAGCCGTCGGGCGGGTGAACTCGGTCGTATCGCGATGGTTCTGTTGGTTGCTGCGTGCGCCTCGGGTGGCGACGCGGTGCCTCCGGTTTCTGTGCCGGAGCCGCTTGCCATCGCGGCGCCGGGGCCGGTACGCCCGCGCACCCGGCCGGCGAAGCCAGCCGTTCCGGCCCGCGCTTCGATTCCGGGACGCGCGCCAACCGCGCGCTCGCCGGAGCCTGAGCGCACGCCCGAGCCGCCGCGTGCCGCGCGGTCGCGTCCTCCCGTAAAGGTCCGGGTCGACAGCGCCGCGATGGAGCGGGCAATCACCAAGCAATACGCCTACGAGCCGTTGTCCCTGGCCCTGGCCAAGCGCACCCGCAAGGTCGAGCTGGCCGACCGGGTTGCCGCGGCCGTCGTATACGAGGCCGAGCGGAATAAGATCAGCCCCAGCCTCCTGGCCGCCGTGCTGCTGATCGAGAACGCGCCGTTCGACACCACCGCCATCAGCAGCCAGGGCGCGGTGGGATTGATGCAGGTGATGCCGGTGCATATCGGCGGTTATGGCTGCCCGTCGCGAGACCTGAACAGCGTCGAGGCCAATATCTGTCACGGCGCCAGGATCCTGCAGCAAAATATCAGGCGGGCCAAGGGAGCGATCCCGCTCGCGCTGAAGCGCTACAACGGATGCGTGCGGGGCAGGAACACTCCCCGTTGCCACCGGTATCCAGGCCGGGTCCTTCGTATCGCGTCGAAGTTGCGGCACGAGATGCTGGTGAACGCCGCCGGATTCGAGGGTGGGCTGCCGGAGGACATCGCGCTGGCCGGCGAGCCCGGCCCCGCAGTGACGGTGCCGTCTCAGCCGGTGCTGGAGCCGGACACGAGCGTCACCATAACAACCACCTCGGCCAGCGAGTGCACGACCTTCATCGGCTGCCTGAAACACCGCTGGAGTCAGCGGTAACGTAGCGACTCGTTAGCGCACTACCGTGACCTCGACCCGTGACGCAAGCCGGGGCGTGTGCCAGACGCGATGGGTCTGGGCTCGAAAGTCCGAGGCCCTGGCCCGGAAGATGTTCGGAACCCAGGTCTGGGGATTCCGGTCGTAGAGCGGAAACCAGGTGCTCTGAACCTGCACCATGAGTCGGTGCCCCTCCTTGAACGTGTAGCTCTGCTGGTGCAGGTCCACCGTAAAATCGAGCGGCGTGTTGGGCTCTAGTGGCGCCGGCGCCGAGAAGCTCTTCCGGTAACGCCCCCGCATGATGTCGTGTGCCACCATGAGCTGATAGCCGCTCTGGCTCCAGTTCTCCGGCACGCTGTCGGGGAACACGTCGATCAGCTTCACCACCCAGTCTGCGTCGCGCCCAGTGGTCGAGGCGACGATCCTGGCGCTGACGTCGCCAGCGATGAGTAGATCCTCGCTCAATGGCTCCGAGACCCAGGTCAGGACGTCGGGGCGGCCATCCACGAACCGCTGGTCTTCCGTCTCCCAAGTCCGCCAGCGCGAACCGCGGGGATCGTAGGTCTCCTCGACCGGCCGGGCACGGTAGGGCACCGGATGTGCCGGATCGGAGATGTACTGATCGAAGGCGGCTTCGCCGGCGGCCGGCGGATCGAACGACAACCTGCCGCCCGCTCGGAGAAAGATGCTGCGCGGCGTCCCGTTCTTGGGCGGCCAGCTGTCGAACGATCGCCATTCCTTCGCGCCGGTATCATAGAGGTACGCCTCGGCCTCAGCCGCCGTCTCCTTGTCCTTGAGATAGTGGGCGAACCACGGCGCCTCGACATTCCGGAGATAGCCTTCGGCCGTCCCGGGATCCACCACCGGCATCCGGCGCGCCTCGTTCCGCCATCCGCCGTGGTTCCAGGGGCCCATCACCAGGAAGTTCCGATGCGCGGAGTCGCCCCGCTCGAGCGCACGGTAGGTCGCGAGCGGGCCGTAGCGATCCTCCTGGTCCCACCACCCTCCCACGGTGAGGGTCGGCACCGCCGGCCGCTCCAAGACCCGCTGCGCCGCCCGTCTCTGCCAGTACGCATCGTAAGTTGGATGGGCGACGAACGCGCTCCAGGTCGGCACTGTCCCCCGGAAATACTTCGCCTCCACGTTGGAAAGCGGCCCGAGCTTCCGGTACCAGTCGTAGGTGTCCCAGGTGCCGATCGGCAGCGGCACCGACATGTCCGAGCTCAGCTCCATGCTGCCGGCATACTCGAACCCATACGAAAGACGGAAAGCGCCCTGGTGGAAGAAGTCGTCGCCCATCCAGGTGTCGGTCATCGGCGCCTGAGGTGATATCGCCTTCACTGCCGGATGAGGATCGATGCCAGCCATGGTGGCGAGCCAGCCAGGATAGGAGACCCCGAGCACGCCGGCGCGCCCGTTGTTGGCGGGCACGTTATGGAGGAGCCACTCGACCGTGTCGTAGGTGTCGGTGGTCTCGTCTGTAGCCTTGGGATCACTCCGGTCCCGCAACGGGTGATTCATGAGGAACCGACCTTCGCTCCCGAACCGGCCGCGAATGTCCTGGTAGACGAAGATGTAGCCGTCGGCGGCGAGGAACCGGTAGTCAGGTCGAAGGGCGGTATCCCCGGCGACGCTGTAGGGCGTCCGCTGGATGAGGAAGGGCAGCGGCTGGTGAGGGCCGGTCGGCTCGCAGATGCTGGTGTAGAGATGCACACCATCTCGAACCGGGATCTTGACGAAGCGGCAGGTGTACGCCGCTGGTGAAACCGCTTGAGCCGGTACCGGTGCCGGCGCAGCGGCCGCAGCGATGAACGTCCACAGGGCCATCCGGCGAGGCATCAGCACGGGTCAGAACGGCATCTTGTATTCGGGTGGGGTAACGCCGTTCAGACGGAGATAGGGCACTAGCTGTCCGAGAGTCCAGACGGAATGCTCGAATGAGAGCGCCGCAAGCCGGCTAGCGGGCTGCGGCGGCTGGCCGTACATGGCCACCTGGCGCTGGAGTTGCTCCGGCTTGGCCTGCCGCAGCGATTTCAGGAAATAATCGTAGGTCGCGGCGGCATAGCGATGAAGCGCGGCCTTGTTGTGGAGGTAGATGGCTGTGTCACCGAGCGCGGGAGCCGACTTCAAGCCACGAAGGGCCACTGCGGCCACCTCCAGATTCGTGGTCACGATGTGGTCGAATTGGCCGGCAAAGGTCCTAACCCCCAGGGTGGGTCGATAATCAGTAGCGGAATCGGGCATCGCGTCGATGTAGGCGAGCACCGCGTCGCGGTTGCGTTGAAAGTCCGCCAGAAGATCCCGGTTGGGGCCGCTCTGGGCGTGAAGCAACCCAGGAGCGGCCAACAGCATCATGAACGAAAACAGGCGCATGGAAGGGTCCTTGGCTCGACGTTACGGCTGATACGTGATCCCGCCGTGAATGGTCCAGGCCCCATTGCGGGTGCCGGACTCATAGATGCGCTGATACAGGCCCTGCGCACTGGCCTGGGCGCTCAGTTGCGGTGACAGACCGATCCGGAAGCCTGCCTCCAGTCCGGTACCCCAGCCCCATTCAGAGCCCATCCTGTCTTCGACCGGGGTCGGCGGCCCCAAATCTGGAATTCCACTGACGGACAGGCTGGCCGATTGCAGGGTGGCGCGTGCCGGAATGTTGCTCCGGAGGACCTGCAGGGGCACCGCGACAAACGGGCGGACCCGGCCGGCGCGCAGTTGCAGTTGATAGCGCAAGCCGAGACCCATGAGATCACGTCCTGCGGTGTAGCCGGAAGCGATTGACATATGAGAATACCAAAGGCCGCCTCCCAGTGCGTGTTGGAGTGTGCTGGTTGGCGCGGACAGGGGTCGCTCGACCGCGGCGATGAAGCTGGGTCCGCCGCCGTCGAATGCGCGGGCGTAGCCGAGCCCGGCCTGAAGCTCCAGGCTGGAGGTCTGCGCCGTCACTGGGGAGCCGAACGAAAGGCTGGAGGTGAGAACGATCGACAGGAGAGCGGCTCGCATCATGGCCTCCTTTCATGTCTCATTCAGCAACGCACCGCCGGACCGGACGTAACGGTATCGTGGCGTGAGGTCCGGCGGCCGTCAACCGAGGTAATCCTCTCAAGACCGCTTCCGCGAGGACTTCTTCCGCCGTCCGCCCTTCTTGGCGGGCACCTTCGCTCCCTTCTTCCGGGCCTCCGACAAGCCGATCGCGATCGCCTGCGCCCGGCTCTTTACCTTGCCACCGCGCCCGCCTTTGCCGCTTCTGAGCGTGCCTCGCTTGCGCCGGCGCATGGCGCTCTCCACCCGCTTGCCGGCTGCCTTGCCGTATTTCCGCCCGCTGGATTTCCGGGATGATCGCTTCTTCGTTGCCATAGGACCTCCGAGAGAAGGGATGGACCAAAGTTACCAAGGGCCACGGGCCATGGCATTGGCTATGGGTCGTCCCATTGACCACCTGGGCTCGCGGCACAAGACTCAGGAGCTTACCGACGCTACCCATAGCCCATAGCCCATGCCCACTATGCACCACTACCTCATACGTCCCGGACACAAAGTAGACCTGGGCGCAATCGATCCGGACGATGTTCGCCTTGTGGCTGGCGGCAAGGCTAAGGCGAAGGAGAAGAGCGCTGCCATTCAGCAGCGCCTCGGGGAGTTGCAGGAGCTGCTCTTTGCCGGGCACGAGCATAAGCTCCTCGTCGTGCTTCAGGGGATGGACACATCCGGCAAAGACGGCACCATCCGGCACGTCATGGGCGGCTTCAATCCCCAAAGCACGCGGGTCGCGTCGTTCGGAAAGCCCACGGCTGTGGAGCTCGACCACGACTACCTCTGGAGGGTGCATCGGCAGGTGCCCGCGAAGGGCGAGGTGGTGGTCTTCAATCGGAGCCACTACGAGGATGTGCTGGTGGTCCGGGTCCACAATCTCGTGCCCAAGGCGGTCTGGCGGAAGCGTTACGACCAGATCAACATGTTCGAGGAAGTATTGGCCGAGAGCGGCACGGTAATCCTGAAGTTCTTTCTGCATATCAGCAAGGACGAACAACGGGCCAGACTGCAGGCCCGGATCGACGATCCGACCAAGCGCTGGAAGTTCCAGCACGGCGATCTGGACGAAAGGAAGTTCTGGGAGGATTACCAGCGGGCGTACGAGGATGCGCTCTCGAAGACCTCCACCGAGCGGGCGCCCTGGTACGTGGTGCCGGCCAACCAGAAGTGGTACCGCAACTACGTGGTTGGCTCGATTGTAGCCGACGCTCTGGATCGCCTGCACATGAAGTATCCGGAGCCCGACCTCTCAGGCATCGTGGTCAAGTGATCAGAACGCCCTGGCCGTGATCAACTCCGGGCGATCGCCGTCAGCCTTGCTCATCAGCTTCAGGAACTCCCGGTATCCAGCCCTCGCGGCTGTCCGGTCTCCGGCAAGCTCGGCGGCCCGTGCGGCGCCGAACAGGCTTCGGGCCCGTCCCCGTTCGCGAGCCAGCGTGGCATGATACGCTTTCAGGGCGGCCTGGTATTGTCCTGCGGCAAGGAGCATGTCGGCTTGAAGCTCGCGCGCGGGTAGCAATTCGGCCGGCGTCACCGGGTGCTTGTCGGTAACCTCTTCGCTATCGGCGGCGGCGCGCGCGAGCTCGAGCGCGGCTGTGGTGTCGCCGCGGGCGAAGCGCACCCAGGCCTCAGCCGCGTCGCGCTTGATGCCGACGACCCTCGCCCAATAGACCTCCTGCCGTCCCGCCAGACCGTTTGCGATGCTGTCGAGCGCGGCGACGTCGGCCTGGGCCGCGGCAGGACTGCCGCTCCGCGCTGCGCCTAGCGCGCGGGCAAAATGGCTCAGGGCGGTGGGGATGCCGAGGCCCTGGGGGGCTGCCACCGGGAGCGCGGCCGCGGCCGCCCAGTCGCCCCGCTCGAGGGGCACCCGCGCTGCCATCGCGGTCCGGTTGTAGTCACCGATGAGCCTACCCTGACTCGGCGGAAGGATGATGCGCTGGCCCATCACTACTGCAGCCCGCGCAGCGGAATCCTGACCCCGCTGGAGGTAGGCGTAGACCGCATAGTCGAGAGCATGCAGCTCCTCGCCGGTGCCCCCCATACCTCTCGACTTGGCGTACGCGGCCCCCGCGCGATACGACTTCCAATTGGACGCGATAGTCTCGTCCCAAAGCCCCAGCCGAACGAAGATGTGCGACGGCATGTGCTGGGCGTGCGGCGCGGCCGGCGCGATTCGGGCGTAGCGGCGTGCCGCGTCGAGGCCATGTGACGCCAGTTGAGGAGAATCGGTCGAGTGGATGATGTAGTGGGCCAGCCCGGGGTGATTGGGATACCTCGCGAACAGAGGATTGAGGATTGCGGCGGCGCGCTTCTGTTGCGCAAAGGTGGTGTCGGTGCGAGGCGCCGTTGCCACCAGCGCCAGGGCATAGTAGATGGCGACCTCGGTATCACGGGGAAGGTCCCGGTGCAGGCGCGCCATCGTGTCGGCATACGCTTGCAGCCGCGTCGCGTTCGGGATCGCGGCCGCGTCCCGGTAAAGCGCCGCAGTAGCGGCGATGAATCCTTGCTCCCGCCGGGTCGGAGTTGGGCGTGCAGAGGCGCGCGCAGCGGCTTCGACGCCGCGGGTGAGGGCTTCGCCGGCGGGGCCGCCGGCGAACGGATTGCCCCAGGCGTTCAGTGCCAGCCCCCAATACGCCATGGCACAGTCCGGGTCCGCGTCGAGTACGGCCCCAAACGCACGGTCACCCTCATCCCACCAGAACGAGTGCAACGCCTCCACGGCGTGCTCGAACCTGCGTCTGGCCTCGGGAGCGCAGGACACGGAAAAGACGACGTGACCCAGCCGTCCCATCCCGTGGTGGTGAGCCTCCGGCTCCTGTCCCCTTGCCCTCGGGGTGGCGACGAGTGCGGCTGCCGTCGTCAGCAGGGCGGTGAGGATAGAAGGGGTGCGGTACCATGGCGTCGTGGAGGTCATGATCCCTCGGAACCTCCTTACTCCTGTATGCGCTCAGGTCGCCGGATCGTGCCTGACTCGGTCTCCTCGAGGCTGAGCACCGGCAGCTCCAGGCGCCAGAGAATGGCCGCAAAGCGGACCACTACGATTGTCGCCATGCCGGCAAGGGAGGCGGCATCGCGGTGCACGCCCGCCCGCTCGAGAAGGAGATAGAGCGTAGCCCCTACGATCGTCGAGCTGGCGTAGAGCTGGCCTCGCCGAAGGATCAGTGGAATCTCGGCGCAGAGCACATCGCGCACCATGCCGCCGGCGACCCCAGTGATCGTCCCCATGAGCACCGCGAGCAGGCCCGGCAATCCCGCCTGCTCGGCGATCTGGGTGCCGCTGATGGTAAAGAACGCCAGACCGAGCGCGTCGGCAACGAGCAGGCCGCGCCGGCCCGGCACGTGGAACCGCACGTACACTAGCGTGAATGCGGTGGCGCCGAGAATCACCAGGAGGTACGTGGGGTCGGCGATCCAGAAGATGGGATGGCGGTTGAGCAGGACGTCACGCAACGTGCCGCCGCCGGTGGCGGTCACCATGGCGATGACGGCGACGCCGAGCCAGTCCAGGCTCTTCCGGCCGGCGGTGAGGACGCCGCTGACGGCGAAGACGCCGGCGCCGAGCAGTTCAATGACGTGACGAATCGGCGGCTCTCATTCGGGTAGTGCTGCGCGGAGATCCCGGCTCCAGCCCGCCACATCCCCGTCGGGGGGCTCAAATGACCAGAGCACTTCCGACCGGCCTTGGCCCGCGCGAATCCGGACCCGACGGCCGTCTCGCTCCACGGCGACCTCACGCTGGGTGCGCGGCGTGACCTCGAGACCGATCTTGGCGTTCTTGTGGATCAGGATCGTGGCCGGTGTCACTACAATGGAAGCCCGGCGGTCCTCCCAGCGGGCGCCTTGCCGTCGCGGTGCTTCGGTGTACCGAAAGATCACGTCTGCCGCGCGGCGTACCACGCCTTCGCGCGCCACACGAGCCTCCATGTCCGCGGGGAGGGTGGCCGTCGATTCTGCGCCGCAACCGACGAGCGTCAGGCAGAGGGCAAGCCGGCGCACTCGGATAAGAAGCACACGCGCTCCGCTCAACCGCTCCGTCTATCCCCACCACGAGGCACCGGTACCAGCCTGCGCCGGAGTGCGTTGCCCAACATTGCTCCGACGCCGCCCGCGACCACGGTGTAACCCGCCAGGAGCATCCCGCTCACCAGCCACAGCTCGCTCGTGGAGGCGGTCAGGACCCGGCTGAGGAGGACGAGCAGCTGGCCGACGAAGACTCCGGCGACCGCGGCGATGGGTTGGCCCGGCCCGAGGAAGCCGAGGACAAAGCCGATGATCAGGAGTCCCACCGCATAGGGCGGTCCCTGGCTGTTCCATGGCAAAGAATCGTCCGACAAGAGCGCCGGCACCACCCAGAGTGCCAGGCCCAAGGCGGCTCCAAGGATGAACACGGCCAGTCGCGAGAGTCGGGGCATCACGGTCTCCGTGCGAGAGAAGCCTGGTTAATCTGGCGGTCGGCGTCCACAAAGCCTAGTCGTCGAGAGTCGCCACCGCCCAGACCGGCAGATGGTCGCTGCTGCCGCGGGCATCGAGCACGGTGCCCGCGGCTCCGCGGTCGGGGCTCGCGAGACCGCGGACGAAGATGTGATCCAGTCGTCCCAACATGTGGGTCGAGGGACCGTGCTGGGTGGGCCAGGCGTAGCCCATCTCCCGCGCCACTTGCCCAACACCCTCGTCGTTCATGTCTCCCCCGATCACCACACGCGGGTAGCGTGCGGCATCCTCCAGGATGGTTTGCAGCTGCTCCCGCCGGGACGCAGGTGCCAGATCGGTCATGGTGCCGAGATGGGTGGAGTAGACTCGCACCAGGTGAGAGCCGACCCGGATCGTCGCGGCTGTCGCCGTCCGCTGGGTACGGGCAAAGCGGGACACGTGGGGGAGCACAATCTTCCCGTCTGCCACGATGGGCCAGCGGGACAGAACCGCATTGCCAAATGGTCGATGGGTCCTGTACGCGAGGACCGCGGGATAATAGACGTACCCCAGACCGAGCGCCCCAGCGATTCGCCCGGTGGCCTTCTCATCCATCTCTTGCAGCAGGATCAGGTCGGCGCCGCGTAGGGCCGGGTCTGAAGTCAGCAGCGCAATGGCGCTGTCTACCTGCCGCGCGAACGCGATGTTGAACGACACCACTCGCAGCCGGCTCGGATCCGCGTGATCAGTCGGGCGACTGGCTCGCGGCGAACCGGCATAGCGCGGCCCCTCGGGGCTCACGTAGTTGCGACCGGTGCGGCAGCCGCCGATCGCGATGAGAGTCAGGAGCTGAGCCGTCCGACGAGCTCGACGGGTCATCGAGGTGGCAGGTTCTCGAAGCGCTCGATGATCTCGTCATGCATGGGGAATCGGCCAGGGCCGAAGCAGACGAAAGGCATGGACCCAATCATTCTCCCGAAACCCGGGTATGCACCACAGCATGGCGAGCGGCTCTATGGCCCTGGCCGCGGCCGCGCCACCCATATCTTCGCTGTCCCAGCCGAACTGCTCGAGGATCTTGGCGACCACCGCCTTCGCCGCGGCGTCATTGCCGCAATAGAACATGGTCGGCGGACCACCGGCGAGCAGAGGGTGCACCATGAGGTCGGCGCCCACGCTGTTGAAGGCCTTCACGAAGGCAATTCGGGGATGGGCAGCCTGGAGCTGCTCCATCAGCGACTCGTTCGGACCGGTGAAGAAGCGCTGGACGCCGTCCTCCGGCGGCTCGTTGCTGATCGGATCGGTCGTGTCGATGACGAGCTTCCCGGCCAGATTGTCCGGGCCGGCGAGCTCGACGGCCACGAGCGCCGCTCTGCCCAGCACCGCCAGCACGGCCGCTTCGGCCCACGCGGCGACTTCCTGAAAACTCCCCTCCCGAATCCCGGTGCTCCGGGAGAACTGCGCAAGCTTGCCCGGTGTGCGGGTGCCGATGCGCACGTCGTAGCCATTGGTGGCGAGACCCTTCGCGAGGGCCTGACCTACCTCGCCGGAACCGAGTACCCCGAACCGCTTAAGAGCGGATTGTACGGTCATGATTTGTCCTCGGCGGGCTGGAGATCTTTTCGGAAGCAGCGAATGGCGCCCGCATCCTCGAAACCGAGCGCCCGGTGCGCCGCAGCGCTCAGCGAGTTGTCAAGCTGGGTATCGGATGCGAATTCGCGGCAGCCCCGGTCCCGGGCCCACTGCTCGGCGGCCCTCACCAGCGCCCGGCCCACGCCCTGACGTCGAGCCGTAGGTACCACGTACCATCCTTCGAGGAACGCGACCGGACTAGTCCGGCAGTCCTCGGCGTACGGCCGGAGGGAGAGCTCCGCAAAGCCGACCATCGATCCATCAGTCATATCAGCCAGGAGAACCGCCACCAAGCGCGCGTCGCCATCGTGGAAGAACGCCCTGGCTTCCTTCGTCAGCTCGTCCGGCGACTCATCCGGCCAGAGCGCGTGGCGCAGTCGGGCCCACTCTTGCGCATCGGATGGTCGGGCCTCCCGCACCCGAAACTCTCCTCCACTCTGCCGGTCGGCTTCCTCGCACACCCGACATCGGACCAAGGTACCCAGGTACTGGGCACGGCCCTCGGCCGTCAGCACCCACGGTCTCAGCTGCCACGGCGGCGTGTGACGCACGTGTTGCGCGTGGCCACACTCCAGCTCCGCTACCCAGTCCTGCTCGCTGTCCTGTCGAAAGTCTATGATCCGCCGGTCGGCCACCATTGCAACCCGTGAACCCTGGTAAGATTCATGGCAAAGTCACTCGTCACCTGAGGATATGCAATTATGAGAATCTTTCTGACGGGCGCCAGCGGATACATCGGCACTGCTGTGGCCGAACGGCTTCGAGCCGCTGGCCACCAGGTCACTGCGCTGGCCCGAAGCGATGCCTCCGCCGCCAAGCTCGAGTCCGCTGGGGTCCAGCCGGTACGCGGCGACTTCTCCGATCCCCAGAGCGTAGGCTCGGCCGCCGGCTCGGCCGACGGCGTGATCAGCTTGGCAACGACGTATGATCCCTCGGTCGACGGCCCAGCCATCGATGCCATACTCGACGCCCTGGCCGGCAGCAACAAGCCGTTCGTCTATACCAGTGGCATCTGGTCCCACGGCGACACCGGCAGCAAGGTGGTGGACGAGACCTGGCCGCCGAATCCGGCCGAGCTGGTACGCTGGCGCCAGAAGGTCGAGGATCGGGTGCTCGAGGGCGCCAAGCGCGGCATCCGCTCCGTCGTCATTCGGCCGGCGATTGTGTATGGACGGGGAGGAGGCATGCCGGCGGGGTTTGTCGAGTCGGCGCGGAAGGAAGGCGCCGCGCGCTACGTGGGGACGGGCAAGAACCTCTGGCCGCTGGTGCACGTGGACGACCTGGCCGATCTGTATCTTCTGGCGCTCGAAAAGGCACCGCCGGGAACGCTGCTGCTCGGCGTCAGCGGCCCGTCGCGGCGGGTGAGCGAGATCGCCGCGGCGGCGAGCCGGGGGGCGGGCGCCGGGGGACGCACGGTGGCAACACCGCTGGAGGAGGCCAGAAAAAAGCTGGGTGCATATGCTGATGCCCTGGTGCTCGATCAACAGGCGTCGGGACGACGGGCCCAGGAGCTGCTTGGGTGGAAGCCTCGACGGCCGGATGTGCTGGAGGACATCGAGCGGGGCTCCTATGCCTCTCAGGTCAAACCGGTGCGGGTGTAGTCGATCACATCATCCGCTCTATCCGGCGGTCGGGGACCAGCCAGATGAGCGCGACGATCACGTAGAGCGCGCCCGCGATCCACTCACGGATGAAGGCGGAGGGGATCGCGATCAGGTAGAGCAGGGGCGACAGCTTGCCCTTGAAGTCCCTCCCCACTGCGGTTCTCAGGATGGAGTTCGGGCCCTGTGCTGCCAGGATGGTTTGCAGCAAGATCCAGTAGGCGATCGCCGCCAGCAGCATCACCACCCCATAGAGGGCGGTCGGCCCCGCCGCGAAGTGATTCTCGCCCATCCACGCAGTCACGAACGGGACCAGCGAAAGCCAGAACAGCAGGTGGAGGTTAGCCCAGAGGACCCCGCCGCTCACCCGCTCGGTCGCATGGAGCATGTGGTGATGGTTGTTCCAGTAGATGCCCAGGTAAACGAAGCTCAGCACGTAGCTGAGGAACACCGGCCAGAGTGGCCAAAGCGAGGCAAGGTCGGTGCCGTGCGGCGCCTTCAACTCCAGCACCATGATCGTAATGATGATGGCGATCACGCCGTCGCTGAAGGCCTCGAGCCGCCCTCTTCCCATCCTATCGCCAGGCTCCCAGCAGCCGGCGTACGACGATCAGCTCGCCAAGGTGATAGGCGGTATGATCCGCAACCAGCAATAGCTCACGCAGGTACGTCTGCCCGGTACCGTGTGGGATCCGGGCCTCGAGGTCGATGTCCCGATCACCGGCCAATGTCTCGAGCGCCGACCGGTCCCGGCGGAACTGCTCGATGCTTGCATCCCAGGCGGCGGGACAGGGTGGTGAGGCGGCCGGCGGCCAGTAGTCCTTCGGCCACGACATCTCCTCGTACCCAGGGTTGCGGCAGAAATCGAGAATGTCATGCTGGGTGATGCGCAGATGCTCCACCAGCTGCCACGGCGAATAGGGAAGACCGGCAGGCGCGGTCCCGCGTAACTGCGGGGGGAGGCCGGCCACCGCGGCGTCGAAGCCGACGTGGCCTTCCTCCCAGCTCAGGAGTTTGATGAGTTGTTCTCGCACGCTCATGCGAACACCGCTACTTCTTCGCCGGCGGGGCGTTCGGGCTCCACATGTCGTAGATGATCTTCCACGACCCGTCGTCCTGCCGTTTCAACACCTCCAGGTACTTCCCTTCCTCGGTGGGGAGGGGCTTCGCGCCCGTCTTTCTCGGGGTCAGGGTCATCGTGTAGGTACCGATCGCGGTGGCCACATCTCCGCCGCCTTCCACGGCCATGGTGTTGAGCTCAGTCGGTCCCGAAAAGCCGTTGGCGAAGTCAACCCAATACTTTTTCGCCGCCTCACCCTTGACCATCGGTTCCCCCGGCGGAAGCAGAATCGCATCCGACACGTACAGCGCTGCAATGCCTTGGCCGTCGCCCGCTTTGGCGGCCTGAGCCCACTTGGCGTCAACAGCGCGTATGCCCGCCTTGTCCTCATCGGACAGGCCGGCGGCGGCGGCGGCTGAGCCGGTCTTGGCCATTCCAGTCTCGGCCCCGGAACGAGGCTGGCAGGCAGCGCCCAGGACCAGGAGTGCCGCGAGGCCGAATCGGGCGGAGTGAGGCATGAGATCCTCCTTGGATGAGGGTGATGTGATGAGAGGAAGGTGAAAGTGAAAACGGCGGTCCGCCAGGGCAGGAAACTCCGGCCTCCACCTGCCCGTAGATCCCGGTGAGACTATTTTCCTTGCAGCTCCCTCGGCCAACCTGCCCATCAACCCAGCGGCCATGCTCGCGCTCCTGCTGCTACTACAGGCTCCCGGCCCAAGCCCCGCGGCCGTCGTAGAAGGAAAGGGCTCGCCCACCGCGGAGATCCCCCGTCTGGAGAGCGCCGTCCAGATCGACGGAAAGCTCGACGAGCCCGTCTGGTCCCAGGCCACTCGGCTCACCGGTTTCTGGCAGTACCAGCCGGTGGATGGCCGGCCCGCCGAGGAAGAGACCGAGGTATTGGCCTGGTACGCGCCGGACGCGATCTATTTCGGCATTATCGCCCACGACCGGAACCCGTCCGCCATCCGCGCAACCGTGGCGGACCGGGATAACATCGACAACGACGACTACACGGTCCTGGACCTCGATACGTTCCACGACCGCCGCCGAGCGTTCTTCTTCGCGGTGAACCCACTTGGCGTCCAGGCTGATGGGGTGAGGAGTGAGGGAGCGGGCCAGGTCAGCAGCCTCATTCCGGGAAGCGTCGACAATAACCCGGACTTCACCTGGCAGTCCAAGGGTCGGATCACCGATCGGGGATACGAGGTCGAGATTCGCATCCCGTTCCGAAGTCTCAGGTATCCTGGAAGCGGTCCTCAGTCCTGGGGGTTCAACGTCACCCGCGTGGTCCAGCGCACCGGCTATACCGACACCTGGACCGACGTCCGCCGAGCTAACGCCAGCTTCATCGGGCAAGAGGGGGCCATCGGAGGGCTGCACGACATGCGGCACGGTGTTACGGTCGAGGCACAGCCGTTTGTGACCGCCACCGCCAACGGGAGCCGCGACGGTGTGAGCGGCCAGTTTACCCGCGAGGATGTGAACCCCGACGCAGGGCTCAACCTTCGGCTCGGCTTCAGCAATTACGCCCTCGATGCCACCGCCAACCCCGACTTCAGCCAGGTCGAGAGCGACGAGGGGCAGGTGACGGTAAACGAGCGCTTCGCCCTCTTCTTTCCGGAGAAGCGGCCGTTTTTCCTCGAAGGGATCGAGCTCTTCGGGTCACCTCAGACACTGGTCTATACTCGTCGGATCGTAGATCCCAAGGCGGGCGCGAAGGTTACTGGCAAGTTCGGCCAGCTGGGCGTGGCCCATCTGACGGCGGTGGATGAGACCGATGCCGGCGACGCCTGGTTCAACATCAGCCGCTTCCGCCGGGACTTCGGCCGCAACTCCATCGCCGGCGTCACGTTCACCAACCGGGATCAATCGGGCTCCCATAATCGGGTGCTCGCCGCCGACTTCCGCTACGTCTGGAGTCTCTACTACACCCAATTCCAGTACGGCCGCTCCTGGACTACGGGCAGCCGCAGCGCCCCGATCTGGCAGGCCGAGTATGATCGGACCGGGCGGTCGTGGGGGTTTAACTACCTGCTGAACGGCCAGGGCGACGGGTTCGACGCGCAGGCCGGGTTCGTCAACCGACTCCGAAGTAACGTTGTGAACGGACACGCGTTCAATCGATTCACATTATACGGCGCCCGAGGTGCATTGCTGGAGAACCTGACCGTGTTCTTCGGCCCGGAGCGGACCTGGTTGTATGACCACTTCGGCTTCAAGCCGGGGTTAGAAGGTCGCGAACAAGTGGACGCCACTTTTCAGTTGCGGGGCGGGTGGGAGCTGAACGGCCACGGTGAGCGCAACTTCGTGAACTTCCAGGACAGTACCTTCGCGGGCTACACCATCGGGAGTGCCGCGGGACCGGCATACCGGCCGGTGGACGACTTCTCCGGCTTCACCGGGACGGTGAAGGTCACTACGCCCACCTGGCGGCAGCTCGGGGCGACAGTGTCCTACGGGCGGGGACGGGCGGCGATCTTTCAGGAGGGAACGACGGGAAGGGGCTGGCAACTGGTTGGGGGTGTGGATCTCAGACCCACGTCCACCGTCCGGATCACGGCACTCGGCACTCTGTTCCGGCTGTTCCGCCTCGACGGCAAGGAGTTCGCCCGCTCGACCATCCCCCGGCTCAAGCTGGAGTACCAGCCCAACCGGGCACTCTTCTTCCGGGCGATCGGGGAGTACCGCTCGGAGCGTCGGGCCGCGCTCCTCGATCCCGCGACTGGCGACTCGCTGTTTGTCGGCGGGACCGCGCAGCCGGCCACAGAGTTCAACGGCTTCCGGCTCGATCTTCTCGCCTCCTTCGAGCCCACACCCGGAACCGTGGCCTTCCTGGGTTACGGCAGCTCGCTCGAGAGCGACGCGGAGTTCAACTGGTCTCGACTCCAACGGGTAAACGATGGGTTCTTCGTGAAGCTGGCGTATCAGGTACGGCGGTAAGGCGGTACGGCGGTAACGGATTGTCACCCTGACCCCGAGCGCAGCGAGTGGGGAGGGGGCCGAAACTCAAAAGATTTGGCACACCGATCGTATATCGCGAACCCTCCCAGCTTCGGCCTCCTCGGGCCTGTTGGCCCTCAGGGTGACAACGTTTTCGTACCGCCGTACCGCCTCAATCCTTTCCCGGCTCCCACTTGATGATCTTCAGATCCAACACCGCGATCGAATAGAACACCGGCACGAGCAGCAGCGTGATCACGGTCGCCACGGCCAGGCCCCCAATCTGGGCGTAAACAGAGCGGCTCCCACAACGGCCCGCCGTGCAAGGCCAGCGGTACCAGCACGGGGGATGTTTCGCCTATAGGTGTCCGATGACCTTGTCGAGCAGCCCCTTGGCCTTGTCGAGCGCCAGCTTCTGCTTGGGGTTCAGGTATGTGACCCCAATTGCCAGCCCCTTCGCCTCGGCCATGCAGCCCGTCATGATGGGCGAGTCCTTCTCCGATACCGGTGGGGTCATGGTCGAGCACCAGCCGTTGCTGAAGACTTGCTTCTCCTCCGTCCAGTGCTTCGCCTTGAGCTGGTCGTAGACCTGATTGAGTTTCGTAAGGCCTGCCTCGCGCTCGGCACCTTTCGCGGCGGGCATCACCCCGACCGAGACCATGCCCTGATCCCCGACCTTCCACATGCAGTTTCCGTTGGTTTTGCTGGCGGCTCCTGGCGCGATGCCCATATCGGTTCTGTGGGGCTCGCCAACTTTTGCGCCGACGGCGGCATTAATGTCGGCAGCGGTCAGGAGCGAGCAGGCGGAGGATGCCTCTTGTGCGGCCAGGTCGGTCCAGGAGAGCGCGATGAGCATGCCCAAGACCGCACCCAATTGCGGTTGCATGAAATGCTCCTGTACGAGGTTCATGGAAGCTAATCTGTGGTGGAAGGCTCGGCGCCATCCTCACCCGGCTTGCAGGTTGGGTCGGTGAAGCCACCCCAATCGTAGTACTCGTGCCAGCGGCGCACCCAGCCGCCCCCCGACCGCCGACTCCAGACCGTGAAGTGCTCACCTTCGTCCGCGGTGCAGCGGCGGGCCTCTTCAGGCCGCCCATCCCCATCCACGTCCGCCCGCACCACGCCGTCCGCGCCACGCGACCAGGTCGCTTCAGTTGCCACTACCAGCGCGACGCTCGGCAGGCTCGTCGAATCGGGGAAAGAGTCGAGGAGCTCGAGGCTATACGCCGCGTAGTCGATCCACCGCGGCTGGGCGAACTCCGCCGGGCACTCACCGGGGCGGGGGTGGCCCAGCCGAGCCCGCAACGCCGGGACGGTGGCGGGCCCCGCGAAGACGATCGCCACCCGGCGACCGGATTTCAGGGCCGGCGCGGCGGAGTCGACCACGAACTCGGCACACCAGGCGCGCAGACTGTCCGAGACGGCGAGTCCGGTAAGGGGAAGCGAGTCGGCCGCCCCAGCCGGTGGCGGCGCGGGGTCCTGAGACACCCCCGCCCGTGGTGGCGCATCGGCCTGGGGCCGACAGCTGACGAGCACCAGGGCCACCATACTCGCAAGAGAGAATCGCACTCGAGGCATAGAACAAGTCCTCGGCTGGATGGGCTAGTCGGCGGCGGCGTCGGCCAGCATTCGACCCGCGACCTCTTTCACGATCTTCGCCGCCACAGTCGCGGTCACGCCCGCAAGGTCCTGCCGCGGGTTGTATTCCACCACGTCCGCACCCACCAGAGTCCCGCCCGCATCTTGGACCAGCGTGAGAACATCTCTGACCGATAGGCCACCGGGCTCCCGATGTGACACGCCGGGCGCATAGGCCGGATCAAGGCCATCGAGATCGATCGAGAGATAGACGGCGCCGTCCAGCGTGGGCCGAGTACCGGTCTCCCAGGCGCGCATGTCGATGACCTCGACCCCGAACCGATCGGCCTGGCTCCGCTGCTGAGCGTTCATGGTGCGGATACCGATCTGGACCAGACGGTGGGCAAGGCGCTCCTCCATGATCCGGGCGAAGGGGCACGCGTGGGAGAAGCGGTCGCCCTCGAACTCGTCGTAGAGATCGGGATGGGCATCGATGTGGAGGATGGTGAGCGATGGATAGCTCCGACTCACCGCACGAAGAATGGGATACGTCACGGAATGGTCGCCGCCCAGCGCGAGCGGCCGCCAGCCGCCGGCGAGCAGCTCGGCGATGCCGGACTCGATCTGTCCGCGCGCACTCGCGTCCGGCGGGAGCCGAAGATCGCCGGCATCGGTCAGCGCTTCCGGCATCGAGAGATCCTGCCCCTGCTCAGTCCAGCTGTTCCAGTGGGATGAGTGGAGTGCTGCGCGGATGAGCGGCGGCGCCTCGGCCGGACCTCTGAGAAAAGAGGAGCTCGCGTCATAGGGCAGGCCGATGAGACGGGGCGAAGGAGATGCCTGCATGCCGACCTGACGCTCTTTCAGGGAGCCGCGGTTGACAGCAGAAACTGACGGATCTCGCGGAGTGTCCGGGCCGGGTGCGAGTTGAAGAGGTGATGATCGGCCTCGAGCTCGATCGTGCGGCTGCTCCGCATTTCACGGCGAAAGCGCTCGCGGCCGGCCCCCAGCCAAGGGTTCAGTACGCTTGTGAGCCAATGTTCGGCCCCCCTCCACTTCACGCTGTCTGCCATCGGGTCCAAGTAGAAGAACCAGTTCTGCATCGTGTATCCAGCGGTGAGCGCGAGCGCGGGGGCCTGCACCTGGCGGTACTCCTTCGGGTGGAGGGTCGCGTCCTGCAAGAGACATTCATCGGATGCGTCGTCCGAACTGGGCGACCGGAGAATGCCGGACTCCAGTGCGTCCGACCAGTAGCCGAACCGATACCGTTTAGACCGATCCCGACGGGCGTTCAGCGTGTCCCTTGCTGTCCCAGATGGCGGGGAGAACTGTGGTGGCCAGGCGGGGTTCGCGCCCAGGACGCTGTCGATCCCGGCAAAATCGTGGGAGGCATCGAGGTAGACGAGCTTGTCGGTTCGATCGGGCCAGCGCGCGGCGAAGCGGGTGATCTCGGCGCCGGCGATGGAATGGCCGATCAGAGAGGCGCGCTTCAGCTGCAAACTGTCCATGACCGCAGCGATGTCCGCCACGAGGGTGTCGAGCACACAGGTCGATGAGTCGGCGCGGGATGAGACGCCGTGGCCTCGACGGGTGAGGGCGATAACCCGAAATCGATCAGTGAGACGTGGAGCAAGGTCGTTGTAGATATGCCCGGATTCGCCAAGGCCAGCCAGGAGCATAAGGGCCGGCCCGCGGCCACCCCAGTCAATGATCTCAAGGCGAATATTCTTTCCGGCCTGACCGGGTACGGCAATGAATCGGACGCGCTTGGGGGAAGGGTCGAGCCAGTCGGCCCACTCGGCGTCGGTCCGGTGCCACGCCGCAAGGAGCCGGGGGCTTTGCTCGCCAAGAGGGCGTGCTGGCAAAGCGCGGGCGCTGCGGGTGTCGGGTCCAGGGGCCACATTTCCAGTTCGGCCACCGCCGCACGCCGCGAGGCCGGCGATTGTAACCAGCACCAGTCCAACGGCGACCTTACGGGGATAAGATTGCGTCATGGGTGTGCCAACCCTTCAGGCCATGGTAGTATCTATTGTTTGAGCGAACCGATGACATACCCGTGAAACCTCTCGTGTCGTTTACTCGTTTGGGCCTAAGCACCAGGTCCTTCGTCGCCCTAGCCCAAAGCCGTAGCCCATAGCAACCAAAAGGAAACTGGAATGGTATCCCCCAAGGTAGTGTCGCCCTCACTCCTCCTCACGCTCGGTGTGCTGGCCGCCTGTTCCCGATCCACCTCCTCATCCAGTTCAGCAGGCCCGTCGCCGAGTGACAGCAGGTCCACCGCGGCGCCGCGGCCCGATCCGCGGGTCGGCCTTCGAGGCGGAAAGGCGGATGGGGCCGAGGCAATCTGGAACCTGCGCCTGGTCTCCAGCACACCGCCCTCGGACAAGTTCGTGGACGGCATCAACTCCGACCTGGCCTTCACCGGCCGCTATGCAATCCAGGGCAGCTTCAACGGGTACCAGGTGTGGGACATCGGCAATCCCAGCGGGCCCAGCCTGGAGACTGCCTACGTCTGTCCCGGGTCGCAGAGTGACGTGTCGGTCTACCGGAACCTGCTCTTTGTCTCCGGCGAGAACCTGTCGGCACGACTCGACTGCGGGGCCGAGGGGGTCCAGGACACGGTCAGTACCGCGCGGTTGCGAGGCATCCGGATCTTCGATATCAGCGATATCGCCCACCCCAAGAACGTCGGCAACGTACAGACCTGTCGGGGCTCGCATACCCACTCGCTGCTGGTCGATCCCAAGGACCGGGAAAACGTATACATCTACATATCGGGCCAGGCCCCGGTGCGCTCGCCTACGGAGCTGGCGGGCTGCGTGAGTGCCCCGAAGGATCCGCACTCGGCGCTGTTCCGCATCGAAGTGATCAAGGTGCCGCTGGCGCACCCGGACCAGGCCAGAATCGTGAGCTCGCCCCGGATCTTCCACGACCTGGTGGCGCCGCCCAGGCACGGCGACGCGCCGGAAGACAGCGTCGCTGCCGTCAAGGAGTTGGCAGAGGCTAAGGCCCACGGCGGGTTCGTCGGCACGTTCCACGGCAAGGAAGAGGTGATGCACCCGATGTGGGTGGCGCAGCTGCTGGACAGCGTGGTCAAGGCGCGGGGCGGTACCGGGAGTCCGACTGCTGCCGACAGCGCGACGTTGCGTCAGGCGCTGCCGGAGATCGTCGCCGGGGCCATCAAGGCGCGCGAGGCCCAGATGCCGGACTCGAACGCGGGTCCCACCCAATGTCACGACATCACCCTGTATCCGGAGATCGGTCTCGGCGGCGGTGCCTGCGCCGGCTATGGGCTGCTCCTCGATATTCGCGATCCGGCCAATCCCCAGCGTATCGGTGCGGCATCAGATTCCAACTTCTCCTACTGGCATTCGGCCACGTTCAATAACCAAGGCAGCAAGATCCTCTTCTCCGACGAATGGGGCGGCGGCATGCAGCCCAAGTGCCGGAAGACGGACAAGCCGCAGTGGGGCGCCGACGCAGTCTTCACCATCAACAGCCGGACGATGCAGTTCCAGAGCTACTACAAGCTGCCGGCGCCGCAGACGTCGGAGGAGAACTGCGTGGCCCACAACGGCTCACTGATTCCGATTCCAGGCCGGGACGTGATGGTGCAGGCATGGTATCAGGGCGGAGTGTCGGTGTTCGACTGGACCGATCCCAAGCACCCGAAGGAGATCGCCTTCTTCGATCGCGGCCCCTATGATCCGGCGAAGTTGGAGCTGGGGGGCTATTGGTCCACCTACTGGTACAATGGCTACATCTACGGCTCTGAGATCCTCCGCGGTCTCGACATCTTCGAGCTCAAGCCGAGCGGCTCCATCTCGCAGAACGAGATCGACGCAGCCAAGTCGGTGCACCTCGACTACTTCAATACCCAGGGGCAGGTCAAGTTCACCTGGCCGAAGACGTACTCCCTGGCACGGGCGTATCTGGATCAGCTGGAGCGGTCGAACGGGATGGATGCGGGGAAGATCGCTACGGCTCGAGCGGAGCTTGCCCGGGCAGAGAAGGTGTCTGGCGCGAAACAGCAGGAGGTACTGACCCGGCTCGTCGAGCGGTTGGAGGCGGACGTGGCCGGGGCAGGGGATACTGCGAAGGTGCAGACACTGGCGGGCGTGGTGAGGCAGTTGGTTGTCGCCCCGAACTTGGCGCGGCGTCAATGAATCGATGTGCCCACAGGGTGGTAGGGTCGAGTCACTCGGGAAATTGTTCTACCCACGGATCAGAGATCCCATCCATGAGCATGCCGATCGCGGCCGCGCCGAGGATGACGGTAAACCCTTGACGGGCCCTGGCGCCACGCTCTAGTCCCGAGTTGTCAGTGAGTTGCAGGGCGACGAATACGAGAGCGCCGAGTCCGGCTCCGGCCATGAGCCCCTGATGTTTCCGGGGTCCGCGCAGCCAGAGGCTATCTATATCTGCGAGCTTGACCTTGCGAACTCCGGTCTCGTCGTTGAGGGTGAGCGAGTCGTTGGACGATCGGGCCAGTCTGCCGGTCCAGCGCTCGCGCCCTACCCCGAGCCGCACCGCTGCGGCCGGTGGCAATCCCTCGATAATTCCGCGGAGCGCCCGGGTAGACGAGTCCGGAGCTTGAGCCCCAAGTCCACCGACAACACTGCTCCCGACGCCGATTACAACCAGTGCAGCCCGGAGTAAGAGCGAGCCCATCAGAACGGCTCGTCGCGGGCCAACCGTGGCATTGGGCTGGAATGCACTTCAGGGTTCTGGAAGGTGCCGATCTCGCCCTCGGAGACGATCAGACTCTTACAGCGCCGGTCCAGCGCGGCGTATTCGTCTCCCCAGGCTCGAAGAAAGGCGGCCCACGCCTCCACGCTGTCCCACCGGTCGATGGTGAGGAAGATGTTGGGGTGGGTCGCCGAGTGGAGCAGCTCGGTGCCGAGGAAGCCGGTCTCGCGTTGGAATAGCTTGGCCCAGTCTCCGTCCGGGCCGTAGACCGCCCGGAACTGGTCGGCCTTCTCCGCGGATACGCGGAACTCCCAGACGCGCAAGTACATGAGATGTGACGCGGTCACTTCGCCCGTGCCTTACGGCGTGCGGTTGAGATCTCACCCTTCACCAGTAGCTCGGCGAACTTGCGCCGCTGGGCTCGGCTCTTGAATGGCATAGCGATTTCCTGGTTGGCTGCCTCAGCCGGTCATATCGGGTGGGTCCTCCCCCAACGCCGTCGCCAGATCGATCTGGTGATCCTGCTCCTGCATGAGGATCTCGCGGATGTGCTCCGCCATCGCATACTCGCCCAGCGCCTCGCACTGCCGCACCCGGCTCCGGTACTGCCGGATCGTCTCGGTCTCGTTCTCCAGGTCGAAGCGGAGCAACGCCTCCGCCTTGTCCGACAGCTTGACCGGTTTGGGAACCACGGCCGGGGTGCCGCCGAGATAGTCGATCTGCTTCGCAATGATGAGGGCGTGATCCAGCTCCTGCTTCGCGTGAGTCTCGAGCTCCTTGGCGATGGACATGTAGGCCGCTCCCTTGAGCACCTGGGAGTACACGACGTAGGCGATGATGGCTTGGTACTCGCGGGCCAGGTCCTCGTTCAGCAGTCCGATGAGCGCTTTGCGGTCCACCGTCGCACCGGTGGTGCCGGCGCTACGCGAGGACGAGGCTTCCTTGGGCATGATGACTCCTCAGGGGTGGTAACCGGGAATCTAGTCGAGAGCGGCTCAGTGAATGTGGGAGAGGGCGACCAGTACGATGACGAGGAGCGCGACCGCGCTCCCGAAGAACACGACGGCGAAGTGCGTGCCGAACAGCAGGCCGATTCGCCCTTTGGAGGCTCGCCTCCTGCGCCGCCTGGGCGCCGCGCCCACCGATCCAGAACGCCAGCGCCGCGATCACCGGCCCGCTCAGGAACAGCGCCAGTCGGACGTGGTCACGCACTGCCCCCTGGCCCCTGCCGACGTCCACCACCACGCCGCCGGCCCGGGCCATCAACGCCGCGCCGCCGAGCAACGCGATCAGATAGCGGGGCCAGCGCCGCGTAGGACTGCCGACAACCCAGGCCTGGGCGAGGCAGCTATCCGACGATGCTTCGGATGCGCAAACATCGCGTGATCGGGGTATCGCAGTCACCTTATTCCGGTTGCCGCCCCTGCGCCGCTCTAGGTAGCTTCCTCCCGCGCGAACACGCCCTTCTCCACCCTCAACCTCCTCGTCTCGCCTATGCCGTTCGCGACCGCCGTCGTCCAGGCCCAGCCCGCCGGCTACGAGACCCCTCTCCTCGCGCTCGCGCTGCCGCGCGGCAAACTGCCCGCGTCACTCGAAGGCGTGGACCAGGGGACCGGCGGCGCCATCGGCCGAGTGCTCGCGGCCGGCGACTTCAGCGGCAAGAAGGACGAGACGGCGGTCCTCTATCCCTCCGGTCCCGCATCTCGCGTGCTGCTCGTGGGTCTGGGCAAGCCCGATGAGATCGATCGCACCGCTATCCGGCGCTCCGCCGCCATTGCTGGCAAGAAAGCCCGTTCGCTGGGCGTGACACATGCCGCCCTCTATCTCCCTCCCGAAGCCCGGGGCAAGGTGCCGCCGGCCGAGGTGGGGCAGTCGATCGCAGAGGGCTTGGCACAAGGGGCGTGGCAATACAACGAGATGAAGAAGCCGGGAGAGGACCGGAAGCCTCCGCTGGAGCGGTTCGACCTCCTGGCCCACGGCGGACCGGCCGAGCTGATCCAGGGGCACAAGACCGGCGAGGCGATCGGGGCAGGGCAGACCTTTGCCCGCGGCCTCCAGGTGCTGCCGGGGAATGTGGCGACGCCGACCTATATCGCCAACGTGGCCCGGGACCTGGCCCAGCGCTACGGCTTCGGCGTCACCGTCCTCGACAAGGCCGCGATCATCAAGGAGAAGATGGGCGCGCTGCTCTCGGTGGCCCAAGGCAGCGCCGAGGAGCCGCGGTTCATCGCGTTGGAGTACAAGGGCGCGGACACGGCGCCCATTGTGTTGATCGGGAAGGGCGTGACCTTCGACTCCGGCGGCATCTCGATCAAGCCGGCCCAGAACATGGAGGACATGAAGTACGACATGTCCGGTGCCGCCGCCGTACTCGGCACCTTCGAGACGCTGGGCCGGCTGAAGCCGAAGGTCCACGTCGTTGGGCTGATCCCCAGCACCGAGAACATGCCCAGCGGCACCGCGGTGAAGCCGGGCGACGTGATCACCAGCCACCTGGGCAAGACAATCGAGGTGATCAACACCGACGCCGAGGGACGGCTCATCCTGTGCGACGCGCTGTCGTATGCGCGGCGGTACAAGCCGGCTGCCGTGGTGGACATCGCCACCCTTACCGGGGCCATTGTCGTCGCACTCGGTCACTCAGCCGCAGGGGTAATGGGCACCGACGAGAAGTGGGTGGAGGAGGTGCGCCAGGCCGGCGAACGGGCGGGGGAGCGGGTCTGGGAGCTGCCGCTCTGGGATGACTATCGCGACCTGATGAAGTCGGACATCGCCGATGTAAAGAACAGCGGCGGCCGGCCGGCCGGGAGCATCTCGGCGGGCTGGTTCCTCCGCGAGTTCGTGGATGGATTCCCCTGGGCCCACCTCGACATCGCGGGGACCGCGTACACCGAGCGGGATGAGCCGGGACGGGTGAAGGGGCCCACAGGCATGGGGGTGCGACTGTTCACCGAGCTCGTCTTGGCCCGCGCGTCATCCCGAGCCTAATGGATCGGGGAACCATTTGAGTTCGAAATTCCGACGTTGCGCGGCCCGATTCCTCGCTACGTTCGGAATGACGCGGGCGGCTCGGTCTCAGCCGATTCCTCGCGGAGCCTGCCCTGAGTGCAGCGAAGGGCTCGGGATGACCCGCGTTGTTCTGCCGCTCACGCTTGTCCTAGCCCCGCTGACGCTTTCTGTCTCCCTGTTGTCGGCCCAAATCCCCGACGAAGACCAGTACCCCGAGGACACCCTGTCCGACACGCTCTACCGGGACACGGTCAACACCACCGCGCGCTTCCTGAAAGAACAGGGGCAGGTGAGCGTCCAGGCGCCGGTGCTCCCAATGCTCGGCATCGAAGGACCGAAGCCGGCGCTCACCCGCATCGTGTTCAACCGCGACTCGATCGAGTGGGGCCACGCCGCCACCGTCGGCGACCTGCTCACCCAGGTGCCCGGCGTCTATCTCTGGCGCGGCGGGTTCATCGGGCGGCCCGAGCTGGTGGACTATCACGGCCGCGGGAACGCCTCGGCCGAGTATTATCTCGACGGGGTGCCGTATGTGCCGGCTGGGCCCGATAGCCTGGCGGTCGATCCCGCGCTCTTCTCCATCGTCTTCCTGGACCGGATCGAGGTCGAGCGAGGGCCGGGGCAGATTCGGGTCTTTCTCTTTACCCGAAGGCACGACCGCCTGGCGCCCCGGTCCAGCATCGGCGTTGCCCGGGGCGACAACAACTTTGCCCGCTACGACGCCGCGTTGGAACGCCGCTTCGTCAACGGTCTCGGCTTCTCTCTCGCCGGCGACTATCTGAGCTCACCGACCGTGGCGGTCCGAAACAGCAGCTACTCCAACACCCAGATCTGGGTGCAGGGCAGCTATATCCCGTCGCCCCGGTTCGGCGTGCAATACCAGCTGATCCGCTCTGCCCCCAACCGACATCCGTTCGTGATCAACAATGCGGGCGTGGACGATACGATCGGGCTGGGCTACAAGGTGAGGCGCACCGACGCCCAGATCCGGCTCTCACTCGCCTCGCGTCAGGCGGCCCAGGGACTGGGTCCTCGGATCGACCTGCTGTACAACCGGAGCGCCTGGACCGGAGGCGGGCTGGACCAGCAGATCAACCAGATCGGCGGATACCTCTCCTATCGCGCTTCGACGTTCTCCGTCGTGGGCTCGGCCTTCCACCGGACCCGGTGGACCCCGCTCGACACCCGGGCCAGCCTGGGCTGGAACCCGATAGGACCGTTCACCCTATCAGGCGAGGCGGTCCACCAGCGGCACTTCGGCGGCCGGAACAGCGATTACGTCGACCTTGCGGCGGGTCTCCAGGTCGTGCCGGGGCTCGCCCTCACCGGGACGGCTCGCCTGGGACGGATGGTCGCCGCTCCCGCCATTCTCACCGACACCGCCCAGGACGTGCGCGACTTCCAGGGGGCGCTGGGCTGGAACCGCGCCCGGCTGGGCTTCCAGGTGTCCTACGCCAGGACGTCGGAGTTCGCGCCGTTCGCCTACGCCGACTACCTCCTCGTCGCAGGGTTTGCGCCCGCGCCGGAGACCGATTGGATCACCGCGTCGGTCCGGCTCGCGCCGCTCCAGTGGATCACGCTGGAGAGCTGGTACAGCGATCCGCGGAACACGTTGCCCGAGGGCGTTCCACCGACCCATTCGATCAGCGCGGCGACGCTCCGCTCCAAGTTCCTGCGCCAATTCCCCAGCGGCATCTTCGATCTCAAGCTCCGGTTCAGCGTGGAGAGCTGGGGCAGGGGGACGATCGGCCGCGACGCGCTCGGCGCCCCGATCGTGCTCAAAGGCGCCACCTTCTTCCGGAGCCTGATTCAGATCCAGCTCGACCGCTTCACCATCTATTGGGACCGGGGAAACCTCAGAAGCACCAGGCTGACCTATGTGCCGGGGTTCAGGATCCCGGGATTAGGGAGCAACTTTGGGGTGAGGTGGGAATTTTTGAATTAGTCGCCAGGCGCCAGGCGCCAGGCGCGAGATGGACGAACCTTCAACCTCCTAGTGGAAGTCACCGCCATGAAAACACTACTTGCAATGGCGCTTGCTGTCGGTTTTCACACAGCGACAGTCGCCGCGCAGGGATCGGGGACACCGGTGTCGGACGCCTTTCGGGAGCTGGCTCAGCGCTCCAGCCGCAATCTGACCGAGGCAGCCGAGCAGATGCCGGCGGACAAGTATGGCTTTAAGCCGACCCCGGCGCAGATGAGCTTCGGGGAAGTGATCGCCCATTTGACCGAGGGCAACCACATGCTCTGCTCCAGCATCAGCGGGATGGCAGCGCCCAAGGGGGCGAAGGTCACCCCCACCGACCCGAAGAGCCAGCTCGTGGCCCGGCTCAAGGATTCCTTCAAGTTCTGCGACTCCGCCCTGGCCAAGCTGAACGACTCCAACCTGAATGCCAAAGTGCCGTTCTTCGGGAACCGCGAGGTCTCCCGGGCAACGGCCATGTTTGTGACCGCGGATGACTGGGCGGACCACTACAGTCAGCTTGCCATCTACATGCGGCTTAATGGGCAGTTGCCGCCGACAGCGAAACGCCGCTCCGAGTAAGCGAGTGCTCCCGATTGTGCGGAAGGTCACCGCCTGGAGATGGCGCGAGAGTAATTTTCCGAATGGCAGTGGCCCCAAATTCAGAGGAGGCACAATCATGTTCGGATTCGGAAATAAAAGAGGACGGATGCGGAACGAGACCTTCGCTCCGAGTAGAATACGCGGCGCGGCGCTGGCCGGACTCGGTATGCTGGCCTTGCAGTGGTGGCGCAAGCGGCAGGCGACTAACCGCACCACCAGGAACCCGGGAGACACCTTCTCCGAGACTTCGAGGCGGGCGGACGCATTCTAAGTCCCCAAAAACCTTCTGAAGCAAGCTGAGGTGGTGGCGCTAAGTCGTTGCGCCGCCACCTCATGCTGCATACAGCGGAGAAGTTACTTTAAGTCGTGGGATTGGCCTCATTCGGCAGAGCTCGTCCGACGATGATGGTGATATTGTCGCTCCCGCCTCCCTCCAGGGCATCCTTCAGCAGATCCTCGCACGCTTGTTTGGCGGAAGACATCGAGCGGAGCCGCTCGCGGATCCGCTCGTCGGAGACGTGCTTGGTGAGTCCGTCGCTGCACAGGAGCAGGACATTGCCCCAAGCACTGTCGAGCCGGGTGATGACCGGGGCAGTCTGACGGCCTCCAAGCGAGCTCGAGAGCGTATGCGCCATCCGGCTCACTGCGGCTGCCGCCCGGGTTAGCACGCCGAGTTCGATCAGCTCCTCCGCCATGGTCTGATCCCGGGTGATCTGGGTCAGCTCGCCGCGCCGCAGCTGGTAAGCACGGCTGTCTCCTACCTGGAGTAGGTAGGCCCGGGGCCAGACGCCGAGGTAGAGTGTGAGCGTGGTGGCCATACCCCGGTACTCGGGGTTCTCCTCGCCTCGTCGCACCAGCTCCTCATGGCATTGGCGGGCGCCTTGCTGGAGCGCCTCGTGGAACTGCCGGTCGCTCCCCGATCCCAGCGCATAGTAGATCTTCATGCTCCGGGAGACATACCGAGTCACCGCCTCCAGGGCGATCCGGCTGGCATCGGCTCCCTTGGTCCCGCCGCCCACTCCGTCGGCGACCATCGCCAGAAAGGCCAGCCGTTCGGGCTCGCCTATGAGGTTGTCGGTTTCGGACAGGCTGGTCTGGTGAACCAGCATCTGCTTCTTGAGCGCGCAGATGAGGAAATGATCCTGGTTTTCCGTGCGGACCTTCCCCGGGTGGGTGAGTCCGTGGATGTCGATTTCCTCGTCCCGTGGCTTGCGGTCGAGTGCGGCAGGCGCCGCAGTCGGGTGGGTCGCAGTCATGGAGGCCTCCTGGTCCCGAGTCCCAATCTGGCGTGCAGTAAGGAAAACGCCAGTAGACGCGAGTGCGAGGCCTTACCATGCCATCGGGTTTACAGCCGGTAACCCACCAGCGTCCCGGGCGCGGTCCTGAGGAACAGCATTCCCGCGATGTCGTCCACCGCGTACACCGGCTCCTTCTCCTTGCCCAGGTCCACCCGGGCCCGTGGCTGCGCGCTGTCCTTGTCGATCTGGAGCAGGACGTTGCCCTTGCCCTCGGGCGCCTTGGTGAGCATGAAGACCGAGCCCGGAACCGCGAGCGAGGCCTTGAAGCGCTTGGTCGCCATAGCGGCAGACTGGCGGGAATAGCCCTGAAGCTGGGCGCCGCCCTGGGTGTACGCCGTGGCCAGCTCACCAGTGATGCGCTGCACCGCGGGATCGCTGGAGCGGCGAGACGCCTGGGCGAAGGCATCGCCATAGGCCGAGGCGGCGGCGCCGTAGAGACCGGCGCGCACTGCGTTCACCGCGTGCAGCGCCCGGAGGAGCCCCGGAAGTTGGGGTGCGGGATGATAAGCCTGCTGCTTCACCTGCCCGTCCCGCCCGACGACCACCAGGTTCTGAGGCGCGATGAGCACGATGCCGTCGGACCGGATCTCCATCGCCACCGGATCCTCGCCGCCCTGGAGCTTGATCTCGCCGCCGAGCGCCTTATAGGTGCCGGCCTCGCGATCCACCGCGTAGAGCTGGTGATCCCGGCTGGCGAAGACGTACATCGTCCG
>Ga0307312_10000113_pt1 | contig 31040 bp, 38 predicted proteins | sample ER_DNA_202_FD_194489 | JGI IMG/M metagenome (GOLD analysis project Ga0307312, IMG submission 194489) | Bulk soil microbial communities from the East River watershed near Crested Butte, Colorado, United States - ER_DNA_202 | ecosystem: Environmental > Terrestrial > Soil > Floodplain | place... | reverse complement strand
GGCAATGCAACGGGCACTGATACGTAAGTTCAGCGAGCAATGCGTATGGACGCGGCGCGGTCATCTCAATTCAATCAGCTTGCGTTGGTGAAGATCGGCCAGGGTTTCCCGTACATCCGCGGCCAGCGGCGTTGGATCAGCATCGTATTCTTCGGCCAGCGTGTGCACGATTTCGCTGAACGTTCGGCCATCGCAACGTGAAAGAATTTCGTGCGCGGTCTCGTTCAATTCGACGATGCCCTCCGGGAAAAGCAAAACGCTTTTGCCCGTCATCGAATCACTTTGCAATCGGACTCGTTTCGCAAGGCACGGCCGGGCAGCATCAGGAATTGTCACACTTGCCATAGGCGTGATGAATAGCGTCGAGCATCGACCAGAGCACATCGCATTTAAACTCGAGCGCCCGCACGGCGTCCCGCTGGAGCTCTGGCGTGTTGCAATACTCGAGCGTGATCGCGAGCGCCTCATCAGAATCGCGCTGCGCTTGTGTCGTGCGGCGACGGAAATAATTCAAGCCATCTCGGTCGACCCACGGATAAGATTTTTCGAATGCCGAAAGTCGTGCTGCCATCAGATCAGGCGCAAAAAGTTCAGTGAGTGATGATGCAATTGCAATCGGCCACGGCTGAGTACGCGCGAAATTCACGTAACCGTCTACGGCGAAACGAACCCCGGGTTGCAAATGCCGATCTTCGATGAGTCCGTCTCGCGGTAGTCCGCACGCTTCACCGAGACGCAGCCAAGCTTCGATGCCGCCTTCATTGTCTGCGTCGCCGTCATGATCGAGAATGCGATGGATCCAAAGTCGCCGCACTTCGCGTACCGGGCAGTTGGAGAGAATTGCTGCGTCTTTGATCGGAATGTTTCGCTGGTAATAGAAGCGATTGGCGACCCAGCCGCGCAACGCGTCCGGCGAGAGCCGCCCTTCATTCATCGCCACGTGGAATGGATGTTTATCGTGGTAAGCCCGCGCGCCGATCGCGCGCAATTTCTCAATGAAAGTTTCGCGATCCCAAAGTCCAGTGGTCATAAGACTATTTCCAATCCGTCCCGCGCGATCTCGATTCCGGCCTGCTCTACTTGTGCACGTTCTCGAGTGCCGGGCATCAGAATCGGGTTCGTGTTATTTATGTGGGTGTAAATCTTCCGGCGCATCGACGATTCGCGCAAGAAATCAAGACTGCCGTCGCTGACAGGCAAATGATTCATTTGGCGTGCGGTACGCGCGCCTGGCCGCACAAGAGCGAGTTCGCCGTCGCTCCAGAATGTGCCGTCAAATATGATGAGATCGGACGCATGGACTGCATCGCGCAGTTCATCAGTTACTTCACCGACACTGGGCGCCAAAAGCGCAGTGGCTCCGGACGTGTCGTCCCGAAATTGAAACGCAACGCTGCCGTGCAAGGCAATCGCTCGAAACGCGATGCTGCCACTCAAGGATTGAAAATCAGCGCTGATCTTTCGCCATTCGATTCCGCAGAATGGCGCTAAGATACCGTGAATCCATGCGAGCGCCTTTTGCGTTTCATCGGCCGCGTAAACGACCACCGGCGTTGCCTGTTGCCGCAAGAGCAGTAAACCCAGCGCATGATCGATGTCGGCGTTTGTCAAAAGAACTCCTGCGATCGGGCTGTTGCGCGGTCCGGCGTCTGCCGGACGGCCGGGTTGCAATTGCCGCGTGCTTTCGATCTGCCGAGGCAAATCGGGGGATGCGTTAATCAAGAACCAGCGTTGAACCCCTTCGGAGTCGCCGCTGATAGCGATGCTGGATTGCGTCTGCGGCGCAATTTTCCCAACGCGCGCGGCGACGCAATTGGCACAGGCACAGTTCCATTGCGGCAAGCCACCGCCGGCTGCGCTTCCGAGAATGTGGATGCGAATCAACCGGAGTTACGCAGTAATTAGTCCCGTTCGATCACACCGCGCCAGCGTAACACGTGCACTCAAAAAAGATGGGCACGGTTTTCAGCATCGGTTTGATCCAGCGCTTCTTGGTTCGTCTCATGAGTCCCGTAGGTTTAATAGGTCAAATGGACCATATGGGTCAAACTATTTCTTGATGAAACTGATGTCGCCGCTGCGTTCGACACGTGCAAGTCGAATTCCGGAAAGGTCATCGGTATGAGCGCTAAGACGCATGTCCTCCTCGAGATCATGCATCGAGACGTGGTTGCGCCGCATCACTCGGAAATCGCATTGGCCATCGCGCACGATAGTGTCGGGGTGGCCTTTGACCAGAATCCCAAACCCATGGGAATAGAATGCCAGATACGCGAAAAGGCGGTGGAGCAGGACCAAAACCACGCCTCCGCCGAGTGTGGCGAAAAAAGCTGCCGAACCGTTGATGGCACGCGAAAGGACCGCGGCCAGAATCACGAGCAGGACGGCGTCGAACGGAGTCTTACGCGAGAGCGAGCGTTTGTGTCCAATCCGCACTGCGGTCAGTGTGACAAGAAAGACAATGATTCCGCGCAGAGAGATTTGAATAAACGTCAAATCCTTCGGTTCTACCCCCAAGCCAAGCAAGGTTTCAAAAGAGTTCCAGAATGCATTCATAGGTAAGATTGTATCGCCGCAACAAACTTTGTCGCGTGCACAACTGCTCGAACCGCGAGTAGTTCCAGGCTAATGATTGATATCTGCTTCGCCACGCTTGCGCGAGAAACCGTCGCGTGGCATAAGACGACCGCTCGCAGGATTTGACCCGCCGAGCGCATGAAATTTATGCCAACGGCTACACCTCCTTCTCGTGACGTCGCACTGGAAACGCGCGTCTTTTGGGAACGTTTCAAGAAAGAAATCGCCGTGGCGCTCCTCATCGTGCTGCTCGGTGTGATCGCGTTTACCGGTTATCGCTTTTATGCCGATCGACGCGCAGCAGCTGCATCGGCCTTGCTAGCCAGCGCGAAAACCGCGCAAGAGTACCAACAGGTGATACTCCAGTATGGGAACACGCCAGCAGCCGCCGACGCTTACCTGTTGCTTGCTGAAGCTCAGCGGAGCGAAAAGAAATTCGCGGAGGCGAACGCAACGCTTCAAACCTTCATCTCAAAGTACCCACAGCATGAGCTTGCGAGCACCGCGCGAATGGCAATGGCGGCTAACCTGGAGTCGTTGGGAAAAACCGATGAGGCGTTGGCGATGTATCAGCAGATCGCATCGGCGTACCCGAACAGCTTTACCGCTCCAATGGCTTTGCTTTCACAGGTGTACATCCTGAAGGCGAAAAATCGAAACGACGACGCTCGCCGCATCTGCGAAACCGTCCTGACGCAATACCGAACGAGCTTCTGGGCCGGCGAGGCCATGCAGCAATTGCGTTTGCTGAAACCGAGTAGCTCACCGGGGCCCGGGCCTGCACAGGCCGCAACAGTTCCGCCGCTATTGGCGCCTCCTCCGCCAGCAGCGCCGCCGCCGGCTCCCCAAGCTCCGCCGCCACCAAAGAAACCGTAGCGCCCTCTATTCTGGCTTCGTGGGACGTCACTCCCACGAGTCGCTGATTAACGCTTCGAGAATTGAAAGCGCTTTCGCGCGCCGGGTTGGCCGGATTTTTTTCGCTCCTTCATCCTCGGATCGCGGCGAAGCAGACCCTCGGCTTTCAACGCGCCTCGCAAATTGACATCGACTTGAAGCAGCGCCCGCGCAATAGCCAGCTGCGCCGCACCCGCCTGTCCGACCGCGCCACCACCGCTGGCATTAATCCACAAATCATAAGCATTCACCGCCTTGGCGGTTTGAAGCGGCTGGAGCACAACGTTCTGTAATGGTACGGTTGGAAAATAATCTTCGAAGCTGCGGCCATTGATATCAATCTTCCCGCTGCCCGGCGCCATGCGAATGCGCGCGACCGATGTTTTCCGGCGGCCCGTGGCGACGAATTCCTCAGTTGCTGGCATAAGATCAGGACTTCTGGAGTTTGACAGCCTTGGGCTGTTGCGCGGCATGTGGATGAGAATCGCCGCGATAGACTTTCAACTTTCGATAAACATGCCGACCGAGACGATTATGCGGAATCATTCCACGCACGGCGCGCTCGATTAGCAGTTCCGGATGTCGAGCGCGGCGCGCCCGGACATTCTCGGCTTTATGCCCACCCACGTAACCTGAAAAACTCATATAACTCTTCTGTTCTTCTTTCTTCCCGGTAAGTCGCACTTTTTCTGCATTGATGACGATCACAAAATCGCCCGTATCCACATGTGGTGTGAAAACGATCTTCTCTTTGCCACGCAACAAATTGGCTGCCTTAACCGCTACCTTTCCCAAAATCTGATCTGCGGCGTCGATCACCCACCATTTGTGCGGGACTTCGCTGGCCTTGGCAGAAAACGTTTTCATTTTTGAAAAAGGGCACGAAAACTACCGGCGGCACAAGTGGCTGTCAACCTGCGGGGTGGTCCATGAGACACATGAGTGATGTGGGAAACATGTATTCTAATGTCAGAAAAGCTCGCTGGCGATTTCGCCCCCGCGCGCTTAATTCTCCGCCATGTCGAACTCGACAGTGACGAAAAGCGCGATCACGCCGTGCCGAGACGAAGACTTTCCGGAGTGGTACCAACAGGTCATCCGCGCGGCGGAATTGGCCGAGCCCTCGGACGTACGCGGCTGCATGGTGATTCGTCCGTGGGGTTATGGGATTTGGGAGAACATGCAGCGCCAACTTGACGGTATGTTCCGCGCCACCGGCCATCGCAACGCTTATTTCCCGCTTTTCATTCCGCTGAGTTATTTCGCCAAGGAAGCGGAACACGTTGAAGGCTTCGCGAAGGAATGCGCTGTCGTCACACACACGCGCCTGGAAGTGGATGCTGATGGAAAAATGAAACCGGCCAGCCCGTTGACGGAACCGCTTGTGATCAGGCCCACTTCGGAGACGATCATCGGCGCCAGCTATGCAAGATGGGTGCAATCCTATCGCGATCTACCAATTTTAATAAATCAATGGGCAAACGTGGTCCGCTGGGAAATGCGGCCACGCTTGTTTCTGCGCACAACAGAGTTTCTCTGGCAGGAAGGCCACACCGTCCATGAGACCGAGGCGGAAGCGCGCTCGGAAGCCAAATTGATCCTCGACATTTACGAACGGTTTGCCCGTGATCATTTGGCTCTGCCTGTTTTCAGCGGCGAAAAATCCGAGAGTGAACGTTTTCCGGGCGCGGTGCAGACCTTAACGATTGAAACAATGGTGCAGGACCGGAAAGCGATTCAGGCAGGGACCTCACATTTCCTCGGCCAAAATTTTTCTCGCGCGAGCGGGATCCAATTCCAAAACCGCGAAGGCAAACAGGAATTCGGCTGGACAACGAGCTGGGGTGTGACCACGCGCTTGATTGGTACTGCGCTAATGATGCACGGAGATGATGATGGCGCCGTTCTGCCGCCGCGGATCGCGCCTACGCAAATTGTCGTTTTGCCAATTACGCCGAAAGAAGAAACCCGCGCGCGAGTGCTCGAGACATGCGACAGTCTTGCGCTTCAACTACGCGGCAAAAACTTTGTGGATCTTCCAATCGAAGTTGGGGTGGACAAGCGCGACCTCGGCGGCGGAGTGAAAAATTGGGAGTGGATTAAGAAAGGCGTGCCGATTCGCGTCGAGATCGGTCCTCGCGATCTGGAAAAAAATTCGCTGGTTGTAAGTCGACGCGATCAACCGGTGAAATCGAAAGAAACGATGTCGATACAAGAATTTGTCGCCACTGCGCCGGAAATTCTGATGTCGATCCAACAAAATCTTTATGAGCGCGCGGAAAAATTTCAGGAACAACACACGCGCAAGATCGACAGCAAAAAAGAATTCTACGATTTCTTTACGGCGAAGAATCCTGCAAAACCGGAAATCCACGGTGGCTTTGCTCTCGCGCACTGGAACGGCTCACCCGAAATCGAAGAACAAATCAAAAATGACCTTAAAGTGACGATCCGTGTTATTCCGCTCGATGATTCGGCTGAATCCGGGCAATGCATTTTTACGGGTGAACCGAGCGCGCGGCGCGTCATTTGGGCGAAATCGTACTGAAAGCCTGGGCCAGAGTCGGAGAGTTGTGAGGACAGTTGACTGCGCGGTATCCACTCGTTTAATTCCGCCCTGCCGATGGAATTAAAGCTGTACAGTCGCGAGTGGTGCTCGTGGTGTATCGATGCGAAAGATTACCTCAGCGAGAAAGGCTATCGCTTCCAGGAGATTGACGTCGGTAAAGATCGCCAGGCATATGAGGATATGAAAAGACTTTCGGCCCAAATGTATGTTCCCACGTTCGTGGCGGGTGAGAAAGTCCTGGCCAATTTCGACACCAATCAGCTCGAAAAATTCCTGAACGAGCACGAGATCAATCCGTAGGGACCTGTTCCTAATGCTTTTTGGGGTCTTTCTTACACTCGGCGTGGCCGTGTTGAGCGTTGGCCTGCGCAGTTTTCAAAATTCGTATTTACAAAAAGCGGGCGCGCTGGGCATTCTCGCCGCCACTTTTCTGACCGTTTTTTTCATCACAGGCAGCTGGATCTGGGGCTTGGTGGCGGCAATGGCCTGGCTCTTTCTGCCGTGGCTGGAAATTCTCACCCGCATTCGTGCGCTCAGGCTTCCTAAAGAGAAACAGCTTCGGCCGAAAAGTCCGCCGTCTTCCGATACTTTCCCTGCGCTTAGCGAGATCACGCGCGAGATCGAGGATGAAGGCTTTGTGCATGTCGGCGATGCTGGGTGGGATTGGGAAGATTACCGGCAATTTTTCCGGCTGTTTTATCGGGAAGAGGATCGAGCCCAGGCCGCGATCTGCCTGAACGAGCAACATGATTTTTCATTTTATTATCTTCGCGTTTCGTCGCGCGGTAAAGACGGCACGGTTTGGACAACATGGAATTATCCGTTGTCCTACGGCTTGAAACTGACTCCTGCATTCCGGATCAATCGACAGCGGGCGGACCGATCGTTTTGGCAGCTTTATCAAAGCCATCGCGAGTTTCTACGTCGAAACAGGATTGATTCCGGCGACATCGACGCGCTGGATGAAGAGCAAATTGAAACTGAAATGGAAAAGGATCTGCGCGACCAAATCGCGCACAATATTCACAAAGGCGTTCTCAAACAAACGGCGACAGGTGATGTTAAATACTCCTGGCGGGGTATGATTTACCTTTGGTGCCAGTTTTTGGTCGACCTGGTGCGGCTGTAATTTTCATTGCGTCATCCGGAAATGGAACGACTCGTGTCACGGGTTGATCTGTTCATTTGAACTTGCTATTCGCACCGATTGAACGATTATGGCGCGATGCTGACGGAGCGGCAGAAAAGCGTTCTAGATTTCATCCAGCGCGAGCAGCGCGAGAAAGGCATGACGCCCAGCACCCGCGAAATCCAAAATCATTTCGGCTTCGCCAGCCAGACGTCAGTGATGCAGTACATCGCCGCACTCGAGCGAAAAGGGTTTCTAGATCGGCATGCGCGGAAGGCCCGGGCGTTGATTACTCCAGCCATGAAGGTGAGAATTACCGATATCCCAATTTATGGTCAGATTCCGGCGGGGATGTCGACGTTGACCGAGCAAACGGTTGAAGGTCACGTCTCACTCGATCTGCGCTCAGCAAATGTTCTAAAGAATCGCGGCACATTTGCCTTGCGGGTCCGGGGCGATTCGATGATCGGCGCGCACATTGTCGATGGTGACATTGTGATTTTGGAAGACACCAAAGAGGTGCACAACGGCGATATTGTTGCGGCGTTAATCGACGGGGAAACATCATTGAAACGATACGTTATGGAGCACGGCCGGCCATATCTCAAAGCGGAAAACCCGCGCTACCCTGATCTAGTGCCGGCCCGCGAGTTAAAGATTCAAGGCGTCATGGTATCGCTGATCCGCAAACAAGAGCGCCGCAAGAAACATTGACGCCGAATATGGTCTGCAACCCCGCAGAAATGTTCTCTTGAACATATACCACAAAAGCGCCATGTTTTCTTCATGCCTGCAAGCGGCAAGATTATCGATCTTCGGAAACTGCTGGCGGAGCGTTTCCCCCATGCCCCTGCTGCGCCAGCAACGCGTTTAGCTACCATACCTGTTCTTGATGAATTCACCGAGGGCGGATTGCCGCGAGGCGCGATTACTGAATTAATCAGTCCACGAACAAGTGCAGGAAGCGCGTCGCTTATTCATGCGCTTCTTCATGCCGCGCATCGCGATAATTATTTCCTCGCGCTGATTGATGGCCGGGATTCGTTTGATCCCTGCGGGTTAAATACTGCCTCACTGCGGCAACTGCTTTGGATTCGTTGCAGCAAAGCATCTGAAGCGATCAAAGCGGCTGATCTGCTCTTGCGGGATGGCAATTTCCCACTCGTGATTATCGATCTTGTCCTGAATTTGGCGGAAGAATTGCGCAAAATTCCGCAAACGAATTGGTATCGCTTGCAACGGCTCGTCGAATTAGCCCCTACGGCATGTCTAGTCCTCAGCCGCTACGAAATGGTCGGCAGCGCACAACTGAAACTTCTCCTCGAAAATTCCTGGAACCTCGAAACTTTTGACACGCACGATGCGCTTTCATGGCTGCGAATTATTGTGAAACGATCACATCTCCAGCCAGAGATCAGACATGAGAGATCAGGGATCAGCTAGAGTGATGTTTGCCACGATTTACCTACCGAATTTCTATTTGCAGGCTGCTATCCGGCATCAGCCAGAACTTCGCGCAAAACCGGTGGCATTGATCGAAGAACAGGAAAGAAAACCGGTTCTCATTCAACTGAACGAGCCTGCGGAAAAGGCCGGAATTCGAAAAGGAATGACGCCTAGTCAGGCTCTGGCCCGCTGTTTGCATGTGGTGATCAAGACTCGTGCACAGATGCAGGAAAAATCGATCCAGGAAATCTTAATACATTACGCGTTTACTCTCAGTCCGTTTGTAGAAGCAACCGTACCCGGAATCTGCACAGTTCAATTCACCGATAATCGCAATTTGAGGGAAAAACTTTCGCGAGTTATCCAGCACTTGGCTGAATGCGAAATCGCTGCACAAGCCGCGATCGCTCCCACACCAGATACAAGTTTTCTCGCAGCAAATCTGGCGCGGGCAGTTTTGGAGATTGAAAATGCAAAAGATTTTCTTGCCCCTTTGCCGATCGAGACCTTGGCGATTGCGGGTGGAGGCGATTGACTCCATTCGCGGAAGGCAGGCGCTTGCTCGGGGATCAGCGGTTCTTTTTTGGTTTCCCTATTTTTTCCGACTGCTTTACGACGAATGATTTTACGCGGACACACTCCTTCTGAACACCGCTGCCGAAATCGCGAGGGCCGTACTCGAACAGTACAACGAAGCAAAAAGTGAAAACGATGAACAGAGCGAACCAAAAAAGTCCGCGCAGAAACGCCATGCAAAGAGATTAGCCGCTGCAAATGTGCGAGCAACAGCGGTTAGTAGGGCGTTTTTCCGCAGCCTGTCGCCGCTACGTCTGTACGCTGACGCTACCGGCTGATCCGGAGATTTCGCGCGAAGCGCAGCGTTATGTGGTGAACGCGATCGTTGAAATTTTTCCAATAAAGATCGACAATTAGCGTTCGCATGCGGCTTCGCCGCTGCGAGTGTTCCGCTTTCACCAAGGGTAGGTACCGAAGTGGCCAAACGGGGCAGACTGTAAATCTGCTGGCTTACGCCTTCGCTGGTTCGAATCCAGCCCTGCCCAATCTCCTCTCGCAGAAGCCGTGATTCGCCAATTCGTCAGTGGCCTCTTCGCTGGCCACCGTCCCGGCGACCACCGTATCCGCCGCCACCGCCGTACCCGCGTCCCCCACCGCCGCCGGGCGCTCGCTGTTCTCTCGGGCGGGCTTCATTTACCGTTAATGCACGGCCTTCGATGGTCTGACCATTTAGCTTCGAAATGGCGTTTTGAGCGTCCTCTTCCGAGCCCATGGTAATGAAAGCGAAGCCGCGCGATTTGCCGGTGAATCTGTCCTGCATGAGAGTGACTTCCTGCACAGCTCCAGCCTGTGCGAAAAGCTCCTGCAGTTCGTTTTCCGTGGTGTTGAAGGGAAGATTGCCTACGTATAATTTAGTTCCCATTGAGTCTATTCTGGAAAACGCAGCCAGGTCACTGTTCCCGCTTATCGGATTTCAAATCGCCACTGAATAAACTCAACTGACAATCCACCAACTCCCGGGCTTCCGTTTCCGTTATTGGGCACATTTGTAAGATGCTTCCTGTAAGAAAGCAATAGAAAATCGCGAAGCAATTTTTGCTTTCAACTATGGCTCAATCAAACAGCCCAAACCGGAAAAAGATGACTGCTCGTGTGGCGGTTGTGGCTGCAGGGGTCGTCAGCCCGCTGGGCTTTGGGTTGACTGAAACAGTCGATTCGCTGCGCAAGTCGAGCGATTGCGTTAGCCTCGTCACGCGATTTTCGGTCGGGCAATGCCGATGTAAAACCGCCGGTCAAGTTTCCGACGACCGCCTTCTTGCGATCCGGGGTGACGCGCCACGTTCACGACGCCTGCATCGCGCCTCGCACATGATGATGCAAGCGCTAACAGAAGTTGTAATGCAAGAACCGCAATTTAAACCGGAGTTGACGATAATCGGAACAACAAGCGGCGGCATGTCGTACGGAGAACATTACTACCGCTCATTACGGCAAGCTGGGGATCTGCGGCACGCGCCGACCTGGATCGCAAATTATCCAGCTCAAAAGCCTGTGATCGACGCTCACGAGTCCCTCGGAATCTCTTCGCCATGCCAGGTGATTGCGAACGCATGTGCCTCGGGCACAAATGCGATCGGGCATGCGTTCGAATGCGTGCGATCGGGTCGGTATCAGCGCGTATTGGCGGGCGGGTATGACGCTCTCTCAGAACTCGTCTTTACGGGCTTCGATTCGCTTCAAGCGTCAACGCCGGAGAAATGCCGGCCGTTTGATCGACGGCGTACGGGTATGGTGTTGGGAGAAGGTGCCGCGCTCCTAGAATTGGAGAATCTCGACAGCGCGCAACAACGTGGTGCATCTATCCTGGCAGAAATTATCGGCTACGGCATTTCTACGGATAATTTTCATATCACACAGCCGGATCCTTCCGGTATCGGACCGCGGCAAGCGATGGAGCGGGCTGTTCAAAGTGCGCGCGTTTCAGAGAACGAAATCGATTACATCAATGCCCACGGCACGGCCACGCTGTTTAACGACGCGGCCGAAGGGAAGGCGATCAACGAGTTGTTTAATGGCGTTCCGGTGAGCTCGACCAAGAGCATGATGGGGCATTCACTAGGAGCCGCCGGTGCGGTCGAAGCCGTTGTGTGCTTGCTGGCGCTCCAACACCAATTTCTCCCTGCGAACATCAATTTTGAGGCGGCAGACGACGATCTCGATCTAAACATTGTGGCGAACGAATCGCGCCCGGCTTTTTTGCGTACAGTGCTTTCGAATTCCTTTGGTTTCGGTGGAACAAATGCTTCGATTCTCATGCGCAGGTTTGAAGCATGAGTCTGGCAATCGCCGGCATGGGGTGGGTGACCCCTCTCGGAAGCGGCGTTGATTCGGTGTGGGAACGATTGCTTCAAGGGCATGAGGCGTCCGCGACAACGATTTCGGAACCGTTCAGCGATCGTTCTTACAGCGCTTTCCGCGTGCCGGAATCGGCGATGGCTGGAGTCAGGTATCCGCGCCTTCGCCGAGCCAGTGTCATTTCACGATTTGCAGCAGCAGCAGGGTTGGATGCCTTACGCGCTGCGGGAGTAGAGATTAGTTCGCAGAATGCAGAGCGAATTGCGCTGATCTTCGCCATCTCAAATGGCGGCGTGATTTATACGAAACGTTTTTACCGCGATATTGTTGACGCCGGCGCGCAGTCTGCCAGCCCGCTGTTGTTTCCAGAAACCGTCTTCAATGCCCCGGCGAGCCATCTTGCGGCGATTCTCGGTATTACTGGCGCTACTTATACCTTGGTGGGCGACGGAGCAGTCGGTCTCCTGGCGATAAAAATGGCCGAAGACCTAATGGCGAATGAGACGCTCGACGGCTGCCTTGTCGTCGGAACGGAAGAAGTCGATTGGCTCTTGTGCGATGCGTACCGGCGATGGCGGTTGGTTCGCTTGGCACCTCCGATTGAACCATTCAGCAAAGACCAACGCGGAACGATTTTGAGCGAAGGCGCGGGTGCAGTCCTTCTCACACGAGAGGGTTCGTTTACAATTGAATCCGCTCATCCCGGTGGATACTTCACCAAGCGCGCCGAAGCCGTGAAAATTTTGAAGCGAATTCTTAGCGATCTCAGCCAAAAGAAGATCGATCTCGTGATCTCGAGCGCAAATGGAACGTTTGTCGATCGAGTCGAATACCAAGCGATACGCCAGGTTGTTCCCGATGCGTTCGTTTACACGGGCAAACCAGCGCTGGGCGAAAGCGTCGGTGCCGCGGGGCTATGGCAGATCGTCCTGGCAGCCCAAGCCTTGCGTTCGACGGAGCTTCCGCCTGTGCTTCACGCAGGATTAGACATTTCAATCCAACTTTCGCATTCGCGCATGCCTATCCCAGGAGCGCGCCGCGCAGTCGTCCTTATCTGCGGGCTCAATCAGCAGGCCGCGGGATTGCGACTGGCAATCGATATCTGATCTCTCTCTGCTTTAGCGAAGCGGGACGAGCTTCCAGTTGATTTCTCCATCTGAAATTTCGAGCCATGCGACGCTTGGAGGCGCACCCTGGTTGGCGCGCGTTACGCAGCCGGGATTTAGAAACAGGACACGCCCACGCCGCTCATATCGCGGGACATGCGTGTGTCCATGCAGCACCGCATCGACGTCATCCGGCGGCTGGTCAGGTGGAACGTGTTGGAGACGAAATTTCAAACCGCCTCGCGTGAGATCTAGGACCAGCGGCCATTCGAAATTGCTGTCGCAATTTCCTCGCACGACCATTGTTCGCGGCCCGATTGCACAAAGTGCATCGAGAATAGCTTCCGTGCAGACATCGCCTAGATGCCAGATTTCATCCGCGCCTCTGGCGATTTTACTCACCCTTTCCGGCAAACGATTGTGCGTGTCCGCGAGCACGAAAATGCGCCGGATCTTCTCGGTGGACTCGTTGAGGTTCGCGATATTTGGTTTCAAGGCAGATATTATTCGCGCCGCAAAGCAGAGGCGCGCGGACGACGGTATTATTGACGAAACGTCTCTCGACCGCGACGCTCGATTAGCTTACGTAATTCCCGCGTCCATGGCCATTGAAGTGAAAATTCCAGCAGTCGGTGAATCGATCACCAGTGGTGTCGTCTCCGTCTGGCACAAGAAATCCGGCGAGTTCGTGAATGAAGGCGAGCCGCTCTTCACACTTGAGACTGACAAGGTTTCTACCGAGATCGTCGCCGAAAAAGCAGGCCTGCTCGACACAAAGGTGCCTGAAGGCCAGGAAGTGAAGATCGGCGAAGTGGTCGCTACGATCGATGATTCAAAGGCGAAGCCAGAGGAAAAGAAAGCCCCGGAAGCAAAGAAGGCTGAGAAGCCTCCAGAAAAAAAGAGAGAACCCGAGGAGAAAAAGCAACAAGCCGAGCCGAAGAAAAAGAGTGTCGAAGAAAAAGAAGCTGTAGCCGCGGGCGCTGACCGCGGCAGGCCGGAACCATCGACTCCACCTACAAGGCTTTCGCCTGCAGTCCGCCGCATTATCGAAGAAGAGAAGCTTGAGCCGGAGAAAATCGACGGCAGTGGCAGAGGTGGACGTTTGACCAAGGCTGACGTGCTGGAAGCCGCGCAGAAACGCGGCAAGGCTGACGAAGGCACTGAGACTCGCGAAGCTCAAGCATCCGTCGATGGCCGATTCATTCGCAAAAAGATGTCGCCGCTGCGCCGCAAGATCGCGCAGCAACTGGTGATGGCGCAGCACACCGCAGCGATTCTTACCACCTTCAACGAGTGTGACATGAGCGCCGTACAGCAATTGCGTAGCAAAGCTCAGGAGGAATTTACAAAAACGAACGGCATAAAACTCGGTTTGATGTCGTTCTTTATTAAAGCGTCGGTGGAAGCGCTCAAAGCCGTGCCCGTGGTCAATGGGCGTATCGATGGCGACGATTTCATTCAAAACAATTTCTACGATATCGGCGTAGCCGTTGGCACCGAGCGTGGACTCGTCGTGCCCATAGTACGTGACGCGGACAAGAAGAGTTTTGCGGATTTGGAACGTGATATTGCGGATTACGCGGCGAGGGCACGCGAGGGCAAATTGAAGATCGAGGATTTGCAGGGGGGCACGTTTACGATCACAAACGGCGGAGTATACGGGTCGCTTTTTGCCACGCCGATCTTAAATCCACCGCAAAGCGGCATCCTCGGCATGCACAAAATTATGCCGCGACCGGTTGCCGCGGATGGGAAGGTGGAAGTCCGCCCGATGATGTATCTGGCGCTCAGTTACGATCACCGCGCAATCGATGGAAAAGAAGCAGTCACTTTTCTGATCAAAGTGAAAGAATGCATCGAAGATCCGAAGAAGCTGTCGCTGGATTTTTGATTTCGCCGGTTGTCATGTTGAGCGAAGCGAAACATCTCTGATTATTAGCTTTGGGCACCCTTCCAGAGAAATGCTATGAGGTCGTTTCGATTGGAATAACAAAGTAGACCATGGACAAATTTGACGTTGTTATCATCGGCTCCGGACCTGGCGGCTACATTGCTGCTATCCGCGGCGGCCAGCTCGGTCTGAAAACTGCCCTCGTTGAAAAGGACAAGGAGTTGGGTGGCACTTGTTTGAACGTGGGTTGCATCCCGAGCAAAGCGCTTCTTACGTCGAGCGATCATTTCATCTTTGTAAAAAAAGAAGCGGCCAAGCACGGCATCGTAATTGACGGCGCGCGCGCAGATCTCACGAAGATGCAGGATCGCAAGGACAAGGTTGTGAAGACGTTCAACAGCGGCGTGCGTTCGCTGATGAAGACGAACAAGGTCACAACACTCGAGGGAATGGCCACAATTACCGCGCCCGGCAAAGTTTCAATCAAATCGTCTAATGGCCAGACGCAGGAGATCGAAGCCAAAAATATCGTAATCGCCACCGGCAGCGCGCCCGTGGAATTGCCATTCGCGAAATTCGACGGCAAAACAATCGTCAGCAGCACCGAGGCGCTTTCCTTCAGCGAAGCTCCAAAGAAACTCATCGTAATCGGCGCGGGCGCAGTGGGTCTGGAACTGGGCTCGGTTTGGAACCGGCTCGGGTCGGAAGTGACGATGCTCGAATTTCTGCCGCGCATCGCTCTTGGGTTTGATCTTGAGCTGTCGAACTTGCTTCAGCGCTTGTTAACTGCTCAAGGCATGACGTTTCACTTGGAGACAAAAGTTAGCGCTGTAAAGGTCGACAATGGTCGCGCCACCGTCACCGCAACCAAGGACGACCAGGAAATCAAATTCGAAGCAGACAAAGTTCTCGTTTCAGTTGGACGCCGTCCGTTCTCGGAAGGCTTGGGCGCGGAAAAACTCGGTGTCGAGTTCGACGAAAAGAAGCGCATCAAAGTGGACAAACATTTCCGCACAAACGTCGAAGGAATTTACGCCATTGGCGATGTCATCGCCGGGCCGATGCTGGCGCACAAAGCCGAGGACGAAGGAATCGCCTGCGTAGAAATCATCGCGGGCAAGGCCGGACACGTAAACTACGAGGCCATTGCAGGGGTCATTTACACAAATCCCGAGCTGGCTGGCGTTGGTCTCACCGAAGATCAAGCTAAAGAACAGGGGATCGACATCCGTATCGGCAAATTTCCATTCCGCGCCAACAGCCGCGCCCTTTGCAGTGACGATGTGGAAGGAATGGTCAAGTTCGTGGCCGATGCGAAAACCGACCGCATCCTCGGAGCCCACATCTTGCATCACGCCGCTTCAGAACTGATTGCTGAGGCCGTTTCAGTAATTGAATTTGGCGGCAGCTCCGAAGATATCGGTCGCACTTGTCATTCGCACCCCACCTTGAGCGAAGCAGTCAGAGAAGCCGCGCTCAATGTCGATAAGCGCGCGCTCCACATCATGAATCGCTGACCGGAGTGGATTGCCAATACCGGTCGCGAAATACGATTCGAGATTACGTTGAAGACCCCGCTTCGCGCCTTCGGATTACGAACAGCGTCACCAGCGCTGAGGCTGCGCAAATAATTGCGCCGAACGCTAGTGCGAGCGGTGTGCCCACCCAGTGCGCAACTGCGCCGGCTTCGAGACTTCCAAGCGGAATCATCGCGCCAAACACAAGCGACCACACGCCCATGACCCGGCCTCGCATTTCATCGGGCACGATCGTTTGCAGCACGGTGTTTGAAGTTGAGAAGAATAACAACATTCCGAAGCCGGCGGTGAAGAGAAATGCCAGCGCGACATAGAAGTTGTGCGTTAGCGCCAGCGCGAACAGACTCGCCGCGAACAACCAAACTCCACCGAGCGCGAGTCTGCGGGGAAGAAACAGATGACCGTAAGTCGCCACGACCAGCGCGCCCACGAACGCACCTGTGCCGCTGGCCGACATCAGCACGCCGTACCCGTTGGCGCCGCGCCCCAGCACATCGCGCGCAAATGCCGGCATGAGCACCATGTAGGACCAGCCGAAAATCCCGATCGCCAGGAACAACAGCAAAATCGTGCGCACACGTTGGTGTTTCGCTGAATAAACGATCCCTTCCCATGCGTGCCTGGCCGGCGAGACGTCGATCCCGCGTTTGAATTTTGGCAGCCGCATCAACAGCAAACCGGCGATTACCGCGATAAAACTGAGGCCGTTCAGCAGAAAACACATCGCCACACCTACAGCGCCGATCATTAGTCCCGCCATCGACGGGCCAACCACGCGAGCGCCGTTCACGATCGAACTGTTGAGCGAGATGGCGTTGAGCAAATCTTCACGGCTGGCCATTTCGACCGTGAACGCTTGGCGCGCGGGCATATCAAAGCCCATCGCGAGTCCGTTGAACGCGGCAACTATGATGATGAACCACGTCGAGGCGAAGCCGAGCCACACGCCTGCTGCAAGCAAGAACGCGCACACCATTTGTGCCGATTGCGTCGCGACGAGGATCGACCGTTTTGGATACAAATCAGCGAGCGAGCCGCCCCAGATGGAAGACAACGCCATCGGCGCGGAGCCGACGGCGGACACAAGGCCGAGCAAAAATTTGGAATTTGTGATTTCGTAAACGAACCAGCTCATCGCAGTTTGTTGCATCCACGTTCCGATGAGTGAGACAAGCTGGCCCCAGAAGAACAACCGGTAGTTGCGATGCCGCAGCGCGCGAAAGGTGTGGCGCCACGTGATGCCGCCCACCGGCATTCGCCGCTGCCGACCGCTGAGATCTTCCGGTACACGCGCGGTCTCAGTGGTGGCTGGCGGCATCATTCATCATGGCTGGCAAGATCGACAATTGCAAAATCGAAGCCGTTCGTGTGGTAGATTTGGATCGATGCAAACCACCGAAGCAATTCTTCTTCGCAAACGAAAATTCAGCGACACGAGCCTGATCGTCTCGTGGTGCACGGAATCATTTGGTTGCATCCAAGCGGTCGCTAGAGGCGCGCGCCGTCCCAAAAGCCCATTTGCCGGAAAGCTGGATTTATTTTTTGAAGCCGAGATTGCCATCGTGCGAAGTCGCAAATCGGATCTGCATACGCTGACCGAAGTTGTGCTGAGAAATCCATTCGCCGGAATTCGCAGTAATTATCTGCGCACACAGACGGCAGCGTATTTCGTCGAGCTCATCGAGATTTGTACAGAGCGAGATCACCGGGAGCCGGAATTGTTCGGGCTCTTGCGTCGAGCGTTCGGTTATCTGGATGCAACCGATCCGACGCCGCGCGCGGTCGCGCATTTTGAGACTGAACTGGCGCGCATCACTGGCGTGCACGATATAAACAAGCTGAAAGCCGACCCTGCCTACGCTCTCGGAAATTTGTTTGGGCGGCTGCCGCTCTGTCGGACGCCGCTCTTGAAAACGCTGGCGACAAAGACGAAAGACAGTTCGAAATGAGAATGCACAATCTTATCGCTGCGGTCGTAATCGCCGGGTTAAGTCCGGTCGTATCGGCAAGCGAGGCCTACAAGTTTGATTCGTCAGGTTCAACCATTGGTTTTAACGTCCACCAATTTCTTGGCACGACTCACGGAAAATTCTCGAAGTTCAGCGGCACGATCGAGATCGATCGGGAGCATCCGGAGAATTCCTCGGTCACGGCGCAGATCGACGTGCGCAGCATCGATACGCGCATCAAAAAACGTGACGATCATCTGCGCAGTCCGGAATTCTTCAATGTAGAAAAATTTCCTTACATGACGTTTAAAAGCCGCAGCGTGAAACGCACCGGTCCGCAAAGCGGCGACATTCTTGGCGACCTCACGATGCACGGGGTCACTAAACCGATCACGCTTCATGTGAAACTGTTGACACCAGCTAGTGACACGAGCCGGACGCGGTGGTCGGTAACGACCGAGCCCATTACACGACGCGACTTTAATCTAGTGTTCGCTCCAGCAACTGAGACAGTCTCCGGCATCAGCCAAACGGTTGCCATCAACATCGAGGTCGAAGCCAGGCGCGCAGACTAAGCCGAAATCCGAAAGCGATGCGAGGACGCATCGCACCCCAAAGCACTGCGTGCGAGACCCGGGAGAAAACCCGTTCTGTTTCGCGTAGCTTTGGGAGTGCACACGCGTCCTCCGGTCGCTTCCCGGCTGCTGTCAGTTATGCGAATATCAACCGATGAACATCATCCCGCTGGGAGATTCCGCGCTAATCGTGCGCGTGCGCGAACGATTCGAAGACGCGGCAGAGGAAACACTGGACGACGTTCTCCGCACATGTCAGCAGCTGCGAAGCGCTGCCGTTCCTGGCATCATTGAACTCGCGCCGGCTTACACCAGCGTCGCAGTTTTCTACGACCTGCTGGCGGCTGTGAAAGCAAGCGGGCAATCAAATCGAGCATTCGACTGGCTCAGTGAACGGATTCGCGCAGCTGTAGCCGCGGGCGCTGACCGCGGCAGAGCCGTCAGAACTCGAAGAAGCGATGCACGCCTGGTCGAAATCCCAGTCTGCTACGATGCAGAGTTTGCTCCAGACCTCGATGATGTCGCGCGACATACGCAAATGTCGGCAAAAGAAGTGGTGGGTCTTCATAGTGCGGCCGAATACCGAGTGGCCTGCATTGGATTCGTTCCCGGTTTTCCGTTTCTGACAGGTCTTGCGAAGCGGTTAGCCACGCCACGACGGGACATACCACGAAAGGAAATTTCTCCCGGCTCGGTCGGGATCGGCGGCGCTCAAACCGGAATTTATCCGTTGCGTTCGCCTGGTGGTTGGAACCTCATCGGGCGCACGCCAATGCGATTGTTCGACCCGCAAAAAGACTCGCCCACGCTCCTACGTGCGGGCGATCGCGTGCGGTTTCGCGCAATCGCGCGCGAAGAGTTTAATTTGTTGAAAGAATGAGCGGCTGATCTCCGGTCGGAATGACACAGTCATGAAGGCGATCATCGAAGGAGCGGGATTTCTTACCTCCGTTCAGGATCTGGGCCGCACGGGTTTTCGCGAGTTTGGTGTTTCGACTAGCGGTGCGTTGGATTCGTTTGCGTTGCGCGTGGCGAATCTGCTCGTCGGCAACGATGAAACTGATGCAGGACTTGAAATTACACTCGGCGGTTTGCAATTGCATTTTGATGACGAACGAATCGTCGCCTGGTGCGGTGGGGAATTCAATGTGCAGATCGGACCTGCGCCGTTGCCAGCAGGGCACGCAGCGGTTGTTCACCCCGGCGAAGAATTGAAAGTTGGCCGACCCCAAATCGGCTGCAGGGCGTGGTTAGCAATTTCTGGCGGAATTGATGTAGCCTGTATGCTCGGGAGCCGCTCGACTGATCTTCGAGCAAACTTCGGCGGATTGCATGGCCGTGCTTTGCGTGATGGAGACGAGTTGCTGCTGGGCAAATGTCGGCGGTCAATCCGGCCAGTCGGGACTACAGACAGAATTTCCTCCTGGACTGCCCCACACGATTGGGTGAACCCTGCCAAACACAATCCGATGTTGCGCTTCATTCGAGGCGTGGATTGGGACCGCTTCAACGCTTCAACGCTCCAACGTCTTACGACTGAATCATTAGCTGTTTCGCCGGATTCCGATCGTATGGGTGTGCGTTTCGATGGTCCCGAGCTGAAACGCGAAGACAGTGTCGATCTGATCTCTGAAGCAGTGGCTCCAGGCACAGTCCAGGTTCCGCCGAGCGGAAAGCCGATTTTGCTTTTGAGAGATTGCCAAACCATCGGTGGTTACCACAAAATCGCACACGTGATCACTGTCGATCTTGCGATTGCAGCACAGCTTCGCCCGGGCGATCAGGTCCGTTTTTCCGAAGTTCCGCTTGCTGAGGCGCACGCGCTTTTGGTCGACCGCGAGCGACAATTGGAACTTTTTCGCATCGGCCTGAGCTTGCACACGACATGAAGTTGCAGGTCGATCTCAATGCCGATCTCGGCGAAGGATCGGGACGCGATGCCGAGCTGTTCGAGCTCATTACCTCGGCCAATATTGCAACTGGTTTTCACGCGGGCGATTCGGATACGATGCACGCCGCCATCTCCGCGGCGATGCAGCATGGAGTCGCTGTCGGAGCGCATCCGAGTTTTTTCGATCGCGAAAATTTCGGACGCAAGGAACTGAAAGTGCCTAAGGAAGAAGTGTTCGATGCCGTAGCGTACCAGCTTGGTATTTTTCAAGCCATCGCCTCTGCCCTCGCTGTGCGGCCCAATCACGTAAAGCCGCACGGTGCCCTGTACAATATGGCGGTGCGCGATAAAAACTTGGCCGATGCGATCGCGCGCGCGATTGGATCGGTTGATCCGAAGCTAATTCTCTTCGCGCCGAACAACAGCGAGCTTTCCCGTGCCGGCGAGGCGCATGGTTTGAAAATCGCGCGCGAAATTTTCGCAGACCGCAATTACTTGAACGACGGCTGGCTTGTTCCGCGCACGCGACCGGACGCATTGTTGCACGATCCAAAAGAAGCCGCCCAGCGCGTTCTGCGGATGTTGCGCGAAGGTAAAGTGCGCTCCGTCGAAGGCCGCGATGTCGATGTGCGCGGCGAGACGATTTGTGTTCATGGCGATACACCCGGCGCAGTTGAATTCGCGCGTGAACTGCGAACACAACTCGAACGTGAAGGCGTGAGAATAAGCGCCCCGCAGAGTTCGTTGTGAGCGACATCAATCAGCGGCAGCCATCCAGCCTCGTTCGCGCGCTCGGACCGGTCGACGCGACGATGATCGTGATCGGGTCAATGATCGGCTCGGGTATCTTTATAACGTCAGCAGAAACATCACGATTGAGCGGCGCACCAGGGTGGCTCCTGCTCGCGTGGGCTTTTGCTGGTTTGCTGACTATTACCGGCGCGTTGTGTTGTTCCGAGCTCGCGACCATGATGCCGCGCGCGGGCGGTGTTTATGTGTTTTTGCGCGAAGCATACGGAACCTCGATCGGGTTCTTGTATGGCTGGACTTTGTTTCTTGTCATTCAAACCGGAACTATCGCGGCGGTTGCGATTGCGTTTGCAAAATTTCTCGGCGTTTTCGTCCCACGAGTTGCGCCGGACAGTTACCTGATCGCGCCAATTTCCTTCGGCGGCTACGCAATCAGCGTGTCGGTGGAACAATCGGTCGCAATTGCCCTGATCGTGTTGCTGACGTGGAGCAACACGCGTGGCCTTGAGGTCGGGAAAATTATTCAGAACACATTCACCTTTGCAAAAACAGCCGCACTGGCAGCTGTGGTTGTGATCGGCGTGTGCCTGGGTTGGAATGCCAATTCTGCCGCGCTGAGATCGGATTGGTGGAATTCGTGGGCCAACGGCTGGAGCCCGCAGATCGCACAGCCCGGGTTCACATTCGTCGGCGGATTGGCTCTCGCGCTGCTCTTTGGACGATCAATGGTCGGCCCGCTCTTCGCCCAGACAGCCTGGACAAATGTGACGTTCGTTGGGAGTGAAGTGCGCGACCCTGGCAAAAATCTTGTGCGCGCGCTTGTGACCGGCTGCGGAATCGTGGTCGTCCTCTATGTGCTCGCAAATGTCGCTTATCTAGCCGTTCTGCCGTTTCCCGAAATCCAGCGCGCGCCGCACAATCGCGTCGCTGTGGCAATGATGAACGCCGTGTTCGGTCAGCCAGGTGCGATGTGCATGGCTGGAGCGATCATGATTTCCACGTTCGGTTGCAATAACGGGCTGATTCTCGCCGGAGCGCGCGTGTATTATGCAATGGCGCGCGATCGATTGTTTTTCCAGAAAATCGCGACCACAAATCGTTTTCATGTTCCCGCGGCAGCGCTGGTCGCACAGGCAATCTGGACTGCGTTTCTTACGTTGCCGCGCACTGTAACAATCAACACGGCGACACATGAGGTGACTTACGGAAATGTTTACAATCAACTGCTCGAATACATCGTCTCGGCGGATTTGCTCTTTTACATTCTAATGATTGCCGCAGTAATGGTTTTGCGACGCAAAAGACCTAATGCAGAACGCCCGTACCGGACCTGGGGTTATCCGGTTGTGCCGATCATTTCGATAGTGCTTGCCGGGTTGTTGATTGTGGACCTTGCATTTCTCGCGCCCGCCACCTCCGGAATCGGGATGCTCATTGTGTTGACGGGTGTGCCGGTTTACTTCTCCTGGCGCAAGGCTTCTCATTAACACTGCGTTAACGGGGCGCAACGACACACTACGCCATCGCCAACCTTTTTAACGGTTTTCCTCCAGCGAGAGAAGCGCCAAGGGCGCGGGCGTCATTGTTGAGCCTGGGGCAACGCCCCAGGAACTAAATACATGTTCGGCAAGCGCTGAAGGCGCGCCTCAACAACGTCGATGGTCGCAATTAGGCGCGGAACCATGCCGGGCCGCGAGATTGACTCGCGCTTTCAGCGCTTGTCGTGATTTCTATTTCATTCTGGGGCGTTGCCCCAGGGTGAAATTGAAGCTGCGCCTCCGGCGCTAAATTGATACAAAGCGGTTTCTGCTTAAGCTGCCTCCAAACACCCCGCTGAAGCGAGGTGTTAATGAGACTAAGCCTTCCCGCTTATGAGTACCCTAAACCTGCGTCTTATGAGATTAGGATGAAACCGCAACGTCTTTCAGACACGAATTCTTAGTGTATGCCTGCAAAGTCGAAGAAACAGCAAATGGCGGCTGGCGCTGCGCTTGCGGCTAAGCGCGGTAAACGCTCCAAATCATCACTCAAAGGGGCTTCGCGAGGAATGTACAAATCGATGAGCAAAGCGGAGCTGCGCAGAATGGCCAAGACCAAGCGCAAAGGAAAGCCGACGAAGAAGAAGCGGCATTAAGAATTTGCCGGACCTTCGAGAGGTCGAAAAAAAGTACTGATCCCCTGTTGCATTGTAGACATCGCCTGTGTCAAAGGTTCCAAGCTCACCCTGCTTGCGCCGGTAAAGGGATGATCAAGCACATAGATCAAAAACAAAATCGAACTGAGCATGACTGTAAGCGTAGTGGTAATCAGGAATTGCGCCCTGATGTTTTTCATTCCAAAGAAAAAGGTGTAGGACACTGCGAATACGCCGCCAACAAGTAATACCAGCCAGATAACAGGTGGTACCGTGTCGTTCCCGGCGAATATTCTCATTCGACGGTACTGAGCCAGGCTATTTAAACATCGCAGCGATTCGGCATAGAGTTCTCTGTTGGGAATCGAGTTCGTGTCCACCTGAGAAAACAAGACTCTCAGAGTGGTGTGAGCTCCGCCGGAATAAAGGCTGATCTCTCCCTCTGACATCCTCGGGACTTCATCGTTGTAAACCGCAGCAACGTAATCTCTCACTCCCTGTTGTATGATTTTCCTGGGAGAGTCCGGAAATGCTTCGGCGTTATGAAAAAGGTCCAGAGCCTCGCTCGCCTCCATTTGCAGACTTTTCGTTGCCTCGTCGTAGCCGTTCCAGGTAACAAACACCACAAACGCCACTAGCACCCCATAGAAGAGGCCAAAAGCGTTGAAAATGATTGCGGCGACTTCGTGATTTTCCTTTAACACTTCGGCCGAATACTTTTTTCGCACCAGGTAAAGCCCGACCAGGCTAACGAAGGAGGTAATCGCCGAGACGATAAAAAATGAAATCGGCGACGGTAAATAAAGGAGGTTCTGCATAAGCTTCAGATTTCTGAAAAGGGTGGGCGGATTTCCAATATTACCCCTTTGCCACGCGCTTCAATCGGTAGCCGTCGGCATGGGCGCCGTAGCCACTCGCGTATTCAACCAATCCGACGCCCTTTTTCCAGACGATTTTTTTGAAATGCCCGGAGGGATGGGTCGCCTCGTAGATGCAGAGGTCGCTTTTCAATTTGATTGTTGTCTTCCACTCCCCCTCCTGGTGTTCGAAGCTGCCGCTGGTGATGCCGTAAATGTCGTTCGGTTCGAATTCCGGAGGTTTGTCGAGCGTCGAAATCTTCTTAGCTGCGGCGTCATTATCTTCTTCATTTAGCAGAACGATCCGATCATCTGTTACGATGAAATAATCCGGCCGAATTTCGCGCTTTTTCGGGCGGACGCCCGCAGGATTTCTCGCACGCGATGTGGCATCGGTGAATTCGATTTTGAAAATTGCGCCCCAATCCATCTTGGCAATTCGTGTTGTAACCACGCTCACAGTGAGTGGGATTTCTTCCTCCTCGATGTCATCGCCCCACTGTGTTCCTCGAAAAGTTGCGGACACCGGCTTGTCGTTGTTGGCGTCAAAAAACGCGTTTGCAGCGTAAGTAGAAACAGGAAACAAGATCACCATCATTATCGCGATCAGTCGCCTGCAATTCATGGATGAATCTTAGCAGAGCGGGCATTGACACTGCACGCTCGAATTTCTTAGTCTAGCAACCTGAAAACGCTCCGGCTATGGGGCCTTGTGGGTTTGCTGCTACTTTCAACGCCGCCGATTTCGCGCGGCGACTCCGAAATCGTCGTGGCGATCCGTTACCTACAAGCCAAAGGCACAAGTCATTCTCACCTTTATCTCTATCGTGAAGACGGAAAGTTGTTGCGACAGCTCACCAACGACAATTCCGGACAAGACAGCGATCCGATTTTCGCATCCGATGGGGAAACAATTGTGTTCACCCGCGAGAAACCAAATGATACGCGAGAATTTTGGAGCATCGATCCTCGCGGCACGAAGTTGAAGAAGGTCGATGCCGCGCCCGATTGGTATTCCGCAGCGAAAAGTTCGCCTTATTTCACGAGTGGCGGAGAAGAGGAAGCCCCGTCATCTTCACCAACTCCGGCGCAAGAAGAGTCCGCCTCGCCTGCCGCGACAGGCGAGGGCGCGGAGCAGCCGGAACATTCGAGCGTGACAGCACTGGATGCTGTGACTGATGCAACAGACCGCCCGCCAGAAATCATTAAGGCGCCGGATGGATCGGGCGAAATCTTCTGGCGCAAAGGGAAAGAGGGTGAAGGCCCGGAGGAGGTGCTGAACTGGGTGATGTGGTTCCGCGATTCAAAATCGGGCCAGGAAACACAGATCGGCCGGCTGCTCGGCTTCCCATCGTTCCAGCCGCTGCACATTAAGGGAAATAAAGATCAACAGTTTCTTTTCGAAGGGCCACTGCGGCTAACATTCTTTAGCTGCCATCTCGACAGCACGAATGGCGACACAGTCGAGGCTTTCGATTTCAATAAGCGAAAGCTCATCCAATTATCGCCAAACTATGCAACCCCGGTTCCCCTTCCCGGGGAGCCGGCGTTTCTCACGCTCACCGAAAATCGATACGTGACAATTCCCGGCGGCACAAAGACGGCTAACTGTTCCTACATCGAGCGTTGGGCCGCGAATCTCAAGGAATCGTGTGACAACTATGAGGGGTATCTGCGATTCCACGGGGTGAGCAGCGATGAAGTTGTAGAAGGTTTTACCCGCGACGAATACGAGAAGCAATTGCGCGAGAATAAAGAAAAAGGGCACGAGTGCTACGGACAGCCCGAAGTCCGTTACGCGCGCAAAGGGAGTGCCGCGATCTGTTACGGCGCTTCCATGTATCGGCCCGGAAAAACGCCGGCCGTCATCACCATCCGCAATGGAGCGGATTAGAACGAACATGAAAAAGATCATACCTGTTAGCGTAAATTGGATATTGGCGATCGCTGCAATCTCTCTGTTTGCGAATGCGCCTTCCGCATTCGCTAAGCCACAAAAGAAATCGGCTGGCTCAGGCCAGGAAAACGCCACTCCGCTCGTAAATGCTGCGATGAAAAACATGGAGAGCGGTGTGTGGTCGGTGAACGGCACCGTCCAGGCCGGGAAAACGATCAAGGTGAAAGGCCTTCTTGACGGCGAAGATTTTGATTTGACGACCGAACCAGGCATCAGGCCAAACACGCCCATGCGCGAAATCATAATCAAAGACAAAGTCTGGATTTGCTCCGATGGCGAGACGTGGCACGCCGGTCAGCCGAATGATCGATTGATCTATAATTGGACCCACGTGCCAATTATGACCGGCGGCGGCATCACCCAAATGCCATTTGAAAAAGTCGGCACGGAAAAACGTGATGGTCAGACCTGGTTGCAGGTTCGGATGAAGGTCCCTGAGAAAAATGTCAAACCCAAGGAGTTGCCACAGTATTGGCTCGTCCTCGATTCTCGGGGGCAAGCCCAATACATCGGGCATACCGAGATGCCGATGTTCTCGCAAGCGCGTAAGGAAGTCATGTACTGCTCGCTTGACTACGCGCCAGCGAAGGAAAAAATCCAGCCGCCGCCGCTTGGCCCGCCAATCGATGACAAGGCGTATGGGTTCAATGATATCGAGCAGCACAAGTTCGACTGGAAAAACAAGATAATCCGCCTGGAAGTAACTCCCAAAATTTTGGAGTCCAAGCAAATCGCAGAAGACACTTACCGCGGGTTTTTCAAGGACACAGCGACACCCAGTCATTACGGCGTGGTCGAATTTCCGCATGACGCGCTGGTGAAGCTGGGATTTCTCAAGAAGATCGTGGGCGACGCACACGGTTCGGAAGACCTGGAAAAGATGGGAGCGCGCGGTCGCACTGAAGGCGATCCGGTTTCGTTTTATGTGCAGGTGATTCCGATCGGCGAGAAGCCGGCGGCAAGGACTGTGGCGGTTGGCGCGAGGGTCATGCGCGATCCCGACGGGACTGTTAGTTATACCTGGGAGCCGGATAAGAAACAGGCCGCGAAATCACCGCCTGCTCCTTCGGCGCCGGATGCGTCTGACGATGATCTCGTTAATCGCGGGATCGAGAAAGCGAAGAACGGTGACCTGGACGGTGCTATCGCTGATTTCGACCGCGCGGCCGAACTCGATCCAAAAAATGACGCGCCATATTATAACCGTGCTCAAGCCAAACGGCTGAAGAATGACACGGCTGGCGCTATTGCCGACTACACCAAAGCAATCGAACTAGGCTCCACAAATCCCGCTGCTTACAACAATCGCGGCAACGCCAGGGCGGAGAATAAGGACCGTGACGGCGCAATTGCCGACTATACGCGCGCCATCGAACTCAAACCCGATTATGCACGCGCCTACTACAACCGCGCGATGCTGAAGAAGGAGAAGGGGGACAAGGCTGGAGCCGATGCAGATTTCAAGCGCGCCCAGAAGCTGGACCCGGGGCTAGTAGGCGAAGGGCCGGACGCCGAATCAAAAAACGAATCAGACGGTGACCTTGTCGAGCGCGGGGCCGAAAAAGGCCAGAAAGGCGACTTGGATGGAGCGATTGCCGATTTTGATCGGGCCATCGAGCTGGATCCGAAGAACGCAACCGCTTACTACAACCGCGGACATGCAAAATGGATGAAAAAGGATGCAGCCGGCGCGCTTGCCGACTGCAACCGGGCAATAGAGCTCGATCCGAAGAACGCTGAAGCTTATATGGAACGCGGCACTTTGAAAGGGAGAACGAACGACGTTGACGGGGCAATCGCCGATTTGACCCGTGCAATCGAATTGAAACCGGATTACACAGTGGCCTACTACAATCGCGGCATCGCCAGGAAGACTAAAGGTGATGCCGCAGGGGCGGACGCAGATTTCAAGAGCGCAGCGGCTGCTAACAAAATGAGTCTGCTTGATGGCAAACTAACGATGGACATCCCACCGGATTTCTCACACGATCCCGACGATCCCAAAAAGCCGAAGACCGTCGCGGCGTTCTCGGGGCCGGATGGCGCGTGGGGAACAGTGCTACGCGGCACGCATGGACTAACGCCGGAACAACTCGACGGCTATTTGAAAAAGCGCGTGGCGGAATATTCGAAAGGTTTCAAGTGGCTACCGAAGGATTCGCACCTGCAATGGCTGAAGAAAGACATCGTCACCATCGACGGACGCAAATGGGCTGACTGGAGCTTTGTCCCGATATTGAAGGGAAAGAAGGACTATTCTCATAACCCTGTTTATACGCGTAACCTAACGACTTCATACAAAGATCAGCTGTTAGAAATCAACTTTAGCTCGAATCTGAACACCGATCCCAAGGTAAAGGAACAGATCGATAACATCATAAAGTCGGTGCACCTCGAAGAATGAGAATCTGATGCCAAACAAACACAAAACACTTATTCTCGCGTTGCTGACGGTGATTGTGCCATCTGCCGTCGCCGCGGGAGATGGACCCGAGGAGGTGATTCGCGCGCTTTACAAGGCTCACCGGCCGTGGGAGCACAAAGAACTCAACCTCCGTAATCGCGCAGTGCTCTCGAAATACTTCAGTCCCGAACTAACGAAGTTATTCTTGAAAAATGCGAAACTGGAGCGGGACTGTCCCAAGGGCGACCTTTGTGGACTCGAATTCGACCCAATTCTTGGAGCTCAGGACTTCGACGAGCACCTCAACTTTAACCTTCACATCAGTGAGGCAACGCCGCCGCAAACCGGCCGGTTCGAAGCACGCTTCAAATTATTTAACGAAGAGAAACCGGAGCAAGAGCAAGTACTCGTTTTCCAACTTGTTCAGTTGAAAAATGGATGGCGCATTGACGACATAATTTATCCCAACGATAACACCTCACTCAAGGCAGTAATCACCGCCCTTGTTAACGAGGCGGCGCATCTCAAAGAATGAAGGAGCGGTTGAAGTGGATGAGATATGAATAAAGCATCTCGCTGGCTCGGCTCACTCATTGGCGGGTCGCTCTTCATGGCGAGACGGCTTTTCATCTTCGTCCCGATAGTAACATCGCTTTTACTACCGAGTCCTGTTTGGGCATGTGCTTGTTGCGCCCATCCAGGTGAATACGAAATCAATTTCGCCAAACCTGACGCGTACAAACTTAGTCAAATGGGGCGGATACGTTTTGGCACAACGGCATACCTGTTTACGGGTGAGGCGGACCCAGACGTCGCCGCTAAAGGCTTGGCGCACGCGGCGGACACATACTCGCTGAGTGGCTCGCTTGTCGGCAACGTGTGGAAACTGACGTTTCGCAACGGGGATGAATCCGGCACACTCAATTTACCGTTGCCAGCCAAGATGTTGAGATACGCAGCCGACATTCACGATGGGCGGACAAAACCCGGGTACCCCGAGCCAGTGCTTTATAAAGAATGGCGTTTTGAGGGCGAGGTTAACGGGACGGGCGTTTTTAAGGCCGGAATCACTGCCCGAACCAAATACGTTCTCGTGTTTCAAGGCCGGGGCAATAGCTGCGACGCCGCCGAAGATTTTACACATTGGCAATTGAAAATCACCGGCAAAGGGGCCGATTACTCTTTCTACGGTGAGCTCGGCCCGCCGGTGCCGGAGAAAGAAAATGAGTAAGGCATTGGCGGCTGCTCGGCCGGGGGCACATGGTTTCAACAACGCGCCGTCCGGCAACGGCATTCAACCTGGCGTCATCCTCTGGATCTATTACAGCCGGATCATACAGATTTTATCTGCTTTTAATTGCAGATCTTATGGGACCGAATTCTCTTTAGGCGCCTAAGCCATGCCACGTCGGATTGACCAAAACGGAATCCCCGATCCTCTCTCACGTGAGGTTATCGAAAGCTTCCTCAGGATCGGTGTTCCGTATCGTCTCGCTATGCTCGATTTCGCCGAAGCTGCTATGCCGGCAAACAGGACGCGCGATTCAGCCTTCGTAGAGGCCGGCATTGTTGCTGGACGACTGCTCCTCCAATTCCTCGGCCTCGGAATCCGACGCAAAGGAGGTTTACTGCTCGTCGAGAATCGCAGGTATCACGCACGGAATGGTTCAACGGACGAAGTTAAGATTACCGATGTGGGCGGTCGCTTTGTGGACGTCGCTTCCTTAGACGCGGCAACTGCGGACGCGCTCGCACACTTTCACAACGGAGCGTCGAAGGCGTCTGCACATTTGACTTGGGATTCAGGGCACCAACTCGACCTCGACAATCTGAGACGATGTATTCCGATTATCCGCAGTCTTGTCCTAACTCATCTGCCCTCGTGCGCAAAGGCGGCGAACCAAGCGCGGCAGCCAACCGCTGGCCGTTCCGATAACTAGCTTTCAGATGACTTCAACACGCACTTTCCAGTTCAATCGTTGGAAATCCGTGCACACTCATCCCTCAAAAAAGTTATAAGTGAAAAAGTTCTTAGTACTCATCTTTGCGCCGTTCCTTTGCTCGTTTGCGCAGTCAAATTTAGATGCGCCAGCTAAAGCACAGGTCGTGACGATCCGCTCCGAAATCAAACGTGGCTGCGACGAAGTTTCAGCGGCGCAATTACCAGACGATCCTGAGGAGCGATGGCAAGTGGCCAACAGGATCATCAACGAGAATAATCGTATCGGCAGGAAAACCAACGGATTCGTTTTGGGCGTACATTTCCGGATCTGGCTAGCTCTGGAGATTGTGTGGGAAATTTATCCGGTTGGCTCAAGCGGCAAGCTAGCCGCGGAGGGAGTTGGCGGGACGGCATGGAGTTACATGCAACGAGAATTGGCTGAAACCCGATTGACAATGACGGAATTAATTGAGGCGAGTCAACTCAGCCGGAGCGAGGTCAATCAGCGGATTGAACGGTGGGAGAAACGAGATGCCAAATAACGCAAGTCTGCGAATGCA
>Ga0307312_10000112_pt1 | contig 31048 bp, 30 predicted proteins | sample ER_DNA_202_FD_194489 | JGI IMG/M metagenome (GOLD analysis project Ga0307312, IMG submission 194489) | Bulk soil microbial communities from the East River watershed near Crested Butte, Colorado, United States - ER_DNA_202 | ecosystem: Environmental > Terrestrial > Soil > Floodplain | place... | reverse complement strand
CGGCCAGAGCCATCGCCAAGGCCACGAGCTTCATCGCTTGACGATACAGCCGTGGAGGGAACTGGGCTAGAGCTCGGAGACTTCGGCGTGGCGTTCGGCGATGCAGGCTCGCGCCCAGGTGTCTGCGGCCTCGACGAGCCGGCCGCAGAGCATGTCCAGCTCGCGCTCGTCGTCTGGCAGCTGTTCCGGAGCGATCTCGATCCGGACCTGGTTGAGCGATGCCTCGGTCTCCCCGCCGATCTCGTGCCGGTGCTCGGCGACGATCGAGACCTCGCCCACCTTCGGAAGCAGAGCGGCCGCAAGCTCGTCGATCTCCGCGGGCGTGGCGCCGCGCCCTGCGAAGACGCCGAAGTTGACGCGAACCTCGACTCCGGGCGGTTCCGCTTCACGCACGCAGAAGGCCAGCTGAGGTTCGTTCATCATCTGCAGGCCGTATAACCCGGCTTGGCCCGATCTAACCCTCGGTCGGTTCCCAGCGGAACGAGCGGAGCGCGACGAGCACCCCGGCGATGCCCCAGGCCGCCAGCACAGCGACATTCGTCCCCTGCGACCAGATCTCGTGCCCGTGCAGCATCACGTTGCGCACGAGCCGCAGGAAGTAGGTGAGCGGCAGGACTGCCGCGATCGCCCGCAGGAACGCGGGATACGAGTGCGGCGAGAAGAACGCCCCGGAGATGAACGCCATCGGCAGGTAGATCGCGTTCACGACCGCGGAGGCGCCCTCGGCGCTCTTGATCAGGGCGGTGAGCCCGATGCCGAGGCCGCAGAACGCGACTGCGCCGAGAATGAGCGCGAGCGCCAGCGACAAGGGCCGGCCGGGGAAGCCGATCGAGAAGAAGAGCCGGCCGAGCACCAGGAGGCCTACGACCTCGACCGCGAAGGCCGCGAGGAACGCGCTCAGGAGCGCCGTCACGTAGACCGGCGCGGGCAGCGGCGTCGCGCGGAGCCGTTTGAGGATCCCCGCCTCGCGCCGGATCACGAGCACGATCGCCAGGCCGGCGAACGCGATCGAGATCGCGCCGTAGCCGATCATCCCGGCCTCGAGGAAGGGCGCCGAGCGAACGTTGCCCTCGCTCTTGATCCGGTCGTTGCCGTATACCGACGCGAGCAGCAGGAAGAAGATCATCGGCAGCAGGAACGTGAAGAACGCGAGCTCGCGGCTGCGCACGTAGAGCAGCAGCTCACCTTTGAGCTCGTGCCGGAAGAGCCTCACTCGGGCTGGTCCTCGGTCAACGAGAGATAGACGTCTTCGAGGCTCGGCCGGCGGACGACGAGGCCTTCGAGCTCGCGGTCCTCGGCCAGCGCCTTCTCGGTCAGCTCGTGGAGGAGGCGCGTGGGGCTGTCAGTCTCGAGGACGACCTCGCGGCCGTTCTCGCGGTAGCGGATCTCGGTGGCAGGCGCGCTGCCGATCAGGTCGGCCGGCGGCCCGACCGCGACGATCTCGCCTTTCCGCAGCACGGCGACGCGGTCTGCGAGCTGCTCCGCTTCGTCGAGGTAGTGCGTCGTCAGCACGATCGTCTTGCCGAGGCTCCGCAGCGAGCGGAGCGTGTCCCACGCCTGCCGCCGCGCGTGCGGGTCGAATCCGGTCGTGGGCTCGTCGAGGAAGATCAGCTCGGGGTCGCCGACGAGCGCGATGCCGAGGTCGAGCCGACGGCGCTGTCCACCCGAGAGCCGACGCACCCGGTCGTCGCGCTTCTCGCGGAGGCCAACCAGCTCGACGACCTCGTCCACTGAGCGCGGGCTCGAGTAGTAGCCAGCGAAGAGTTGCAGCATCTCGGCGACGGTCAGCGTCTCGTACATCGCCGAGGACTGAAGCACGACGCCGATGCGCTCCCGCCAGTCTCCGCCTGCCTCCGCCGGGTCGGCGCCGAGAACCTCGACGGTGCCGCCGTCGCGCCTGCGGTAGCCCTCGAGGATCTCGACTGTCGTCGTCTTGCCCGCGCCGTTCGGGCCGAGCAGCCCGAAGACCTCCCCCCGCTCGACGTCGAAGCTGACTCCGCGCACCGCCTCGAGTGCGCCGTACGACTTGCGCACGTCGCGAACGGAGATGGCGCTCATGCGAGCTCGATCGCGAGCACGCCGGCCGGTGGGAACGGCGGCTCCTCGCCGCCGGTGAGCGCGGCGGCGATCCTGCCGCAGTCGGGCTGGTGTCCGACGACGATCACGGTCTCGCCCCGGTCGGCTGCTGCGGCCTTGACGCCCTCCGCGGTCGCTCCGGGGGCGAGGCGCTCGTCGGCTTCGGCCTCCAGGCCGGCGGGGCGGGCGAGCTCGGCGCCGGTCTCCCGGGCGCGGAGGAGCGGGCTCGTCAGGACTGCGTCCGGGCGGATCCCTTCGGCGGCTAACCGCTCGCCCAGCTCGCGGGCGGCGCGCCGGCCTTCAGCGGTCAGAGGCCTCAGCTCGTCCGGCTCTCCGTCCGCAGCTTCGGCATGGCGAACCAGGTAGAGCTGCACGGCTGGGAGAATAGACACGTGCGCGCGCTTCGCTACGTGATTGGGGACGTCTTTACGGACACGCCCTTGGCCGGGAACCCGGTCGCGGTGTTCACCGACGCGCGCGAGCTGGAGGGGGACGTGATGCAGCGGCTCGCGCGGGAGATGAACCTCTCGGAGTCGGTCTTCGTGCTGCCGCGCGAGGGAGAGGGGCACGCGCGGATCCGGATCTTCACGCCCTCGGCCGAGCTGCCCTTCGCGGGGCACCCGACCCTGGGGACAGCTTTCGTGCTCGCCCAGCCGCTGCAGCTCGTCGAGATCCGGCTCGAGACCGGGATGGGCGTCGTGCCGGTGGCGCTCGAGCGCGAGGGACCGCGGATCGTATTCGGGCGTATGGCGCAGCCGATCCCAACCTGGGAGCCGTTTCCGGAGGAGCAGGCGCTGCTGGCCGCAGTCGGCGTCGAGGCCTCGGAGCTGCCGGTCGAGATCTACGACAACGGGGTGCGGCACGTCTACGTTGCGCTCGCTTCGGATGAGGCGGTTGCTGGGCTGCGGCCGGACTTCGGCGCGCTCTCGGACCTCTCGGGGGTGCTCGGCACGAACTGCTTCGCCGGGTCGGGCTCTCGCTGGAAGACGCGGATGTTCGCGCCCGGCGGCGGTGTCGCCGAGGACCCCGCGACAGGCTCGGCTGCGGGCCCACTCGCGGTGCATCTCGCCCGGCACGGGCGAATCGGCTTCGGTGAGGAGGTCGAGATCTCGCAGGGCGCGGAGATCGGCCGTCCCTCGACGCTCTACGCGCGGGCCGACGGCTCGGCTGAGCAAATCGAGCGGGTCGAGGTCGGCGGCAGCGCCGTGATCGTCGCCCGCGGCGAGTTCAAGCTTCCCTGAGCTCGACGGCCTCGATCTCCGGGAGCTCCGGAGCCAGGCCTCGCCAGAAGCGGCCGCCGTCGGTGGAAAGGTAGAGGCGGTTGCGGGCGGCGTACAGCACGCAGTCCGGGTCGTCGTCGGCGATGGCCACCGCACGGCCAGCGGGAAGGCCGCCTCCCGACTCGCGCCACGTCCGGCCCGCGTCGTTCGAGACCGCGAGCGGCGGGCGCCGGTCCACTACGGCGATCACCGTCGAGCCGCAACGAGCCGCCGAGACGACGCGAGGGAGCTCGACCTCCAGAGTCGGCCGCTCGACATGCGCTCCCGAGGCGCCGAGCACGACCTCCTCCTCGAGATCGACCTCGAAGACGCCGTCGACCGTCCCAACAAACGCCTTCACCGGAGCCGCCGCGCCAGTAGCCCGGTGACCAGCGCTCCCGCCCGTCGAGCCGAAGCGACCGGCGCGTGCCCTCCCGCACGCGCGGCCATGTATGCGACGGCGAAGGCATCTCCCGCACCGGTCGGGTCGACCGGCCCGCCGACTGCTCGCGTCGCGACGCGCTCGAGCTGCCCGTCCGCGTAGACGAGCGAACCGCGCGAACCGAGCGTGACGATGATCTCCGGCACCCCGAGCGCGCGCAGCGCTGCCTCGTCCGGCTCCCCGACCAAAGCCTGTGCCTCCTCCTCGGCGAGCTTGAGCACGCTCACGTGGCGAAGAACCTCGGGGTCGAAGTCGGCGTGCAGCTCCAGCGGCCCGGTCCGCGCCGGGCGAACGAGCCCCTGACCGTCGAACAGGATGCGCCGCCGGCCCGACGCGAGCTCGGCCAGCGTCGCCGCCGGAAAGTCGGACTGCGCCAGCGCGCCCACGTGGATCCAGCGCGCGTCGCCGAGCTTGCGCACGTCCTTCGGCGACCATGAGTCCCCGATCCCGTCGACGGTCATCTCGCGGCGGTCGCCCTCGTAACGGATCGAGAAGGCCGCCGTCGAAGAACCGCCGAGCCACAGCACCGGAACGCCCAGGGCCACCAGCGGTCGCATGAGCAGCGCGCGGTCCGCGCCCGCGCACTTGGCTACGACGAGCGCCGGCGTCTCCAGGGCACGCAAGGCCCGAGCCGCCCAGAACGGTGGCCCGCCGACCCGGGGCGGCCCGCCGTCAACGAGGTCGCGCGAGAGGTTCCCGACTACGGCGAGCCGCGGCACGCGACGAGCCTAACCAGCCTGCGATCGTGGCCAGGACGAACGCAACGGCGAAGCTCGGCAGCGACGCCGTCCAGCGCGCGTGCCCCGGATGCAGGTTGTTGACGATCGTCGTCCACCAGTGCGGCCCAACGGGCGACAGCCATTGGTAGAACGCAAAGCCCACGAACCAGCAGAGCAAGAGCTCCCAGCGCACTGCGGGCGCCGAGAACACGTCCTTCGGCTCGTAGTGGGCACCGCGCATCAACCAGTCCGCGAGGAGCACCGCGAACAACGGCACGAAGACCGAGCCGAGCAGGTAGAGGAACGTCAGGTAGTTGCCGAGGTCGATCGCGATCGCGCCTCCGGTCGCAACCGCGCCCACCAGCACGATCAGCAGCCGCTGTGACGCCCACGGCACGACGTTCTGGATCGAGACCGCCGTCGAGTAGATGTCCGCGAACGCCTCGTCGCTCTCGTCGACGGTCAGCATCAGCAGCGCCACGATCGCGAGCGCGCTGCCGCCGGCGACCGCGGTCGGGATCTGGGACGGCTCGCTCAGGCCGCGCTCGATCACCAGCACCGAGCCGAGCCCGAAGCACCAGAGCGTCGGCACGAAGTAGCCGATCCCCGCGCCGAAGAACCCGCTGCGCCGGTCGCGGGAGAACCGCGTGTAGTCGGCCGCGAGCGGCGTCCACGAGATGATGTTCCCGATCACGAGGTCGACGCCCTGGCCGATCGAGACTCCGCCGGTCCCGTGCGAGTGCCAGAGGTGGTGCAGGTTCGCCTTGTCGAGCGCCCACCAGGTCAGGTAGACGATCGACGCCGCGACCGCCCAGGCCGCGAACTTGCGCAGGTAGCGGCGCACGAAGCCAACCGGCCCGAGCAACCCGAGGGCGACCGAGACCCCGCCGAAGACGAGCGCCCAGAGCCAGCGAGCCTCGAACCCGAAGACCCGCTGCGAGAGCGCTGCCGCCGCGGTCGAGATGATGATCAGCTCAAAGGTCGACCAGCCCAGGTTTTGCGCGACGTTCAAGACTGTCGGCGCGTACGACCCGCGGCGTCCCAAAGGCGCCCGCAGCAGCACCATCCCCGGAACCCGCGCGTCCGCCCCGATCGCACCGGCGAGTCCGAGCAGCAGGTTCCCGGCGACACCCCCGATCAGGATCGCGACCGCCGCCTGCTTGAAGGAGAGCATCGGCACGAGCCCGGCGGCCGCGACGATGACGAGCAACGAGACGGAGAGGTTCCCCCAGAGCAGCGTCGTGTCGAACAGCCCGAGCACGCGAAGCCGCTCCGGAACGGGCGTGATCCCCCAACTAGGCGTCCGCTCGTCCATTCGCTCCCTCCGCCGGCATTACCCGGATCAGGTTCTCGGGTGTGATCTCAGCCACTTGTCGCGGCACCCCGGAAATTCCAGCCTAGCGGTGATTACCCGAGCCGCGATGGGGTACTCCGTTGCCCAGGGTGAAGGGCCCCCGGAGGGACCGGCGGTTTGCGTTTCTCGTGCTTGGCGTGGTCCCGCTCGCGGGCTGCGGCGGCTCGCAGGATTCCCTCGCGCCGCACAGCCATCAGGCCCGGGATATTGCGAACCTCTTCTGGTGGATGATGGGCGGGGCCTGGATCGGCCTCGCGCTCGTCGTCGGGCTCCTGGTCTGGTCGTACAAGCGCCGTAAGCGCCGCGGCTTCGGCGACGACGTCGAGGGCGACAAGCCGGGCGAGAAGCGCAGCTGGTACGCGGTGCTCGGCCTGGGGATCGCGATGCCGATCGTCGTCATCTCGACGCTGTTCGTCATCTCCGACCTGTTCGTGATCAAGACGACGCAGGCGCCGGCGAGCACCACGACGCGGCTGACCGTGAAGGTGATCGGCCACCAGTGGTGGTGGGAGGTGCGCTACCCGGGCACGAACGCGGTGACCGCGAACGAGCTGCACATCCCGGTCCGCACGCCGGTGCGCGTCGAGGTCACGACCGCAGACGTGATCCACAGCTTCTGGGTGCCGGAGCTGAACAAGAAGGTCGACACCATCCCGGGGCAGACGAACGTCGTCGAGCTCGACGCCGACCAGCCCGGGCGCTACCGTGGCCAGTGCGCCGAGTTCTGCGGGCTCCAGCACGCGCACATGGCGATGTACGTCTTCGCCGACGAGCCGTCCGCGTTCCGGCGCTGGCTGTCGCGCGAGGAGAAGCCGGCGCAGAGCCCGAGCGGCGGGCTCGCGGCGGACGGCGAGCGGCTCTTTCTGAACGGCCCCTGCTCGAGCTGCCACGCGATCCGCGGCACCGATGCCGACGGCTTCGTCGGCCCGGACCTGACGCACGTCGCCTCCCGCACGACGCTCGCCGCGGTGACGATCCCGAACGACCGCGACTCGCTTCGCAACTGGATCGTCGACTCGCAGCACGTCAAGCCGGGGAACCTGATGCCGAACTTCTCGGTTTCCGGGCACAAGCTGGACGCGCTGGTCGCCTACCTGGAAGGCCTGAAGTAATGGCGATCGCAACGCCGCCGAACCCCGCAGCGGCCGAGCGCATGGAGCGGCTCGAGCTGATCTGGGAGAGCCGTCCCGGGATCCTCGGCTGGCTCACGACGACCGACCACAAGCGGATCGGGCTCCTCTACTTCTGGACGACGCTCGCCCTCTTCGGCGCGGGCGGCGCGGAGGCTCTGCTGATCCGCACCCAGCTCGCCCAGCCGAACCAGCACGTCGTCTCCCCGCAGACCTTCGACGAGCTTTTCACGATGCACGGGATCACGATGATCTTCTTCTTCATCATCCCGATGACGACGGGCGCCTTCGGGAACTACCTGCTGCCGCTGCTCCTCGGCGCCCGCGACATGGCGTTCCCGCGCATGAACGCCCTCAGCTACTGGATCTTCCTCGCGTCGGCGGTCTTCATCTACACGAGCCTCTTCATCGGCAAGGCCCCGGACGCGGGCTGGTTCAACTACGTGCCGCTGGCGAGCAAGAAGTACGACCCGGGCCACAACATCGACTTCTACTGCCTGGGGATCATCTTCAACTCGATCGCGTCGACGCTCACCGCAGGCCAGTTCATCGTCACGATCCTCAAGTCGCGCGCGCCCGGGATGTCGCTGAACCGGATGCCGCTCTTCTGCTACGCGATGCTCGCCGCGTCGTTCGGCCTGCTCTTCGCGCTGCCCTCGCTGAGCGCCGACACGATCTTCCTCTTCCTCGACCGCAACGTCGGGACGCACTTCTTCGACCCCTCGCACGGCGGCTCGACGCTGCTGTGGCAGCACCTCTTCTGGATCTTCGGGCACCCCGAGGTCTACATCCTGATCGTCCCGGCCTTCGGGATCGCGACGTCGATCATCCCCGCCTTCACCCAGCGCCGCCTCGTCGCCTTCCCGCTCGTCGCGATCGCCGAGCTGCTCGTCGTCTTCATCGGCTTCGGCGTCTGGGCCCACCACATGTACACGGTCGGGATGCCGACGGTCTCGATGGTCTTCTTCGCGGCGGCGACGGCGATGGTGATCATCCCGAGCACGATCCAGGTCTTCGCCTGGTGCATGTCCTTCGTGACGGGCCTACCGACGTTCAGGACGCCGCTGCTCTTCATCGCCGGCTTCATCTTCATGTTCGTGACCGGCGGGCTGACCGGGATCATGTTCGTAGCGATCCCGTTCGACCAGCAGGTCACGGACACGTACTTCGTGATCGCCCACTTCCACTACATCATCTTTGGCGCGGCGGTCTTCCCGATCTTCGGCGGAATGTACTACTGGTTCCCGAAGGTCACGGGGAAGCTGTACTTCGAGCGGCCGGGCCAGATCAGCTTCTGGCTGATCTTCCTCGGGACGAACCTCCTCTTCTTCCCGATGCACATCGTCGGGCTGCTGGGCATGACGCGCCGTGTCTACACGTACCCGTCGGGTATCGGCTGGACGGCGTACAACCTCGCCGAGACGATCGGCGGTTTCGTCACGCTTGGCGGGATCCTGGTGCTGCTCGGCAACCTTGCCGTCAGCTACTTCCGCGGGCCACCCTCGGGGCCGGATCCGTGGCGAGGGCCGACGCTCGAGTGGACGACCAGCTCGCCGCCGCCCGAGTACGACTTCGCCGTCATCCCTCGCGTCACGAGCGCCTACCCGAACTGGGATCCCGCCGACCGCGAGGCCGACCGGCTGAAGCTTGCCGACGGCGTGCTGATGCTCGAGCGCGGCCACGAGCAGCCCGAGGTGACGCCGGTCGATGGGCGGCTGGCGCGGGTGGCGCACATGCCGCACGAGTCGCCTTGGCCGGCGGTGCTGGCGCTCGCGCTCGCCCTGCTCTTCACGATGCTGCTGATCGACCGCTGGGGGACCGCCGGGATCATGGGGATCGTCTGCCTGCTCGCGCTGGTCGGTTGGCACATGCAGGAGCCGGAGGAGGAATGACCTCGTACGCGGATACCCGCGACGTCGTCGGCCGCCCCGCCGCGTGGTGGGGGATGCTGATCCTGATCGCGAGCGAGTCGACCCTCTTCGGCTGCTTCATCGGCTCCTACTACTACCTCCGCTTCCGCAGCGCGACCTGGCCGCCGCACGGGATCCCCGAGCCGAAGCTCGTCGTCCCGCTGATCCTGCTCGCGGTGCTCCTCACCACGGTCGTCCCGATGCGGCTCGCGGCGAAGGCGGCGGCCACCGGCCGGCTCGCGGCCACGCGCCTCTTCCTCGCGCTCGCGCTGGTCGTGCAGAGCGGCTACTTCGCCTACGAGGTGCACGACTTCTCCGACCAGCTGCACGGCTTCGACATCACGCGCGATGCGTACAGCTCGATCTACTACACGCTGCTCGGCGCCGACCATGCCCACGTCCTGCTGGGTGTGCTGTTCAACGTCTGGCTGCTCGGCAAGCTGACGCGAGGCTTCACGAGGTACCGCATCCACGCGACGCGGGCGATCGCCCTCTACTGGTACGCCGTCAGCGTCCTGACCATCGTCGTCTACGGCGTGCTTCTCTCGGCCCGCGCATGAGACGTCGCTTGCGATGTCGATCTCAGGACGAGCCGGCTTTGCTGGCTCGTCCGTCTGCGCCGCTGGCCGATGCGCCGGGATCCGAGGTGACGCCGTGACCTTGCGGCGGCTGGAGATCCTGCAGTGGACTGGCCTGCTGCTCGGAGGGCTGGCCTTCGCGGCCGCGCATGTCGTCGGCTACGGGATCACTGAGGCAGAGTGCAACTCGGCCGGGCTGCGCTGGGGGATCAGCAACGACACGTGGGAGGTGATCGCGCTCGGGGTGACCGCGGGTCTGGTGGTCGTGTCGGGACTGGCCGCGGCGACCGTGGTCGTGCGGACGCGCGAGACGAGCTACGAGAGCCCGCCGCCGCCCGGCCGGGTGCGCTTCCTCGCGATCGCCGCGCTGGCCGCGAACCTGATCTTCCTGATCATCATCGTGCTCGACGCGCTGGGCTCGATCGTCAACGTCGCCTGCCGCCAGGGATGAAGCGCCTGCTCGTCATCGGCCTGCTTGGGCTCGCCATGCCCGCGGCGGCCGCTGGAGCCGGCGACGTGCAGCTCGGCTACCACCTCTTCGGCCAGTACTGCGTCGCGTGCCATGGGGTCGCCGGGAGCGGGATCGCGCCCGGGCGCCGGCGGCTCGCGCCGTCGCTGCAAGGCGTGGGCGCGCTGGCGGCCGACTTCTATCTCCGCACCGGCTACATGCCGCTGCAGCACGTCGGCATGCAGCCGCACCGCAAGCGGGTCTTCTTCGACGAGAACCAGCTGCAGGGCCTGATCGCCTACGTCGCCTCGCTCGGGCCCGGCCCGAAGGTCCCGAAGCCGCATCCCGAGCGCGGGAACCTCTCGGAAGGGCTGCACCTCTTCACCGAGAACTGCGCCGGCTGCCACCAGGTTGTGGCCGAGGGCGGCTACGTGACAGGTGCGCTGCCGCCGCCGCTGAAGGAGGCGACGCCGACCCAGATCGCGGAGGCGATCCGAATCGGGCCGTACGTGATGCCGCACTTCTCGACGAAGGCTCTCTCGCCGTCCCAGGTGAACTCGATCGTCCGCTACGTCGAGTACGCGAAGCACCCCGACGACCGCGGCGGCTGGGCGATCGGGCATGTCGGGCCGATCCCGGAGGGCCTCGTGACCTGGTTCCTCGGAATGACGGTGCTGGTCGGGCTCTGCATCGTCCTCGGCCGGAGGCTCAGGCATGGGTAGGGCCAAGGACGCGCTCGTCGCCGGGCTGCTGCTGCTCGCCCGGAAGCGCAAGCGCCGGCTCTGGCCGGGCCAGCGGGAGCGGCTCGTGCCGCCCGCTGCGGACAACCCGGGCTCGGAGCTCCTTGCGGCGCTTCTGTTCCTCGCGGCAGCGGCTTGCGCGGTGGCGTTCATCGTCGTCTACGTCCTCGACCGCCTGCCCGCGCACAACCAGCTGCTCGGGCTCTCGATCGGGCTCGCGTGCCTGTTTGTCGCCGCTGGGCTGATCGTCACGGCCAAGCGGCTGATCGTGACCGAGGAGCTCGAGGACGACTACCCGGCCGCCGAGCACCGCGACGAGCAGGAGACGATCGTCCAGCTCGTCGCGGACACCGGCTTCAGCAGGCGGCGCTTCCTCAAGCTCGGGCTGCTGGCGGCAGGCGGCGCGCTCACCGCGGCGATCCTTACCCCGATCGCGTCGCTCGGCCCGGCGATCGACATGGCGCGCTTCTACGCGACGCCGTGGCGCCGCGGCCGCCGCCTGGTCGACGAGCACGGCCGGCCGTACAAGGCGTCTGACATCGAGGAGAAGACGCTCTACACGGCTTTCGCCGAGGGCTCGGACAAGGAGCAGCTGGGCTCGGCGGTCGTGATCGTCCGGCTCCCCAAGAACCGGCTGAACCTGCCGGCCGGGAACTCGGGCTACGCGGCGGACGGGATCGTCGCCTACTCGAAGATCTGTACCCACGCGGGCTGCGCGATCTCGCTCTACCGCTACCCGCTCTTCCAGCCCAGCGAGCCGACCCCCGCGCTCGTCTGCCCGTGCCACTACTCGACCTTCGACCCGGCGGCCGGCGGCAAGGTCACGTTCGGCCCGGCCGGCCGGAAGCTGCCGATGCTGCCGCTGAAGATCGCGCCGAACGGCGAGCTCCGCGCGGGCGGGAACTTCGACTCGGCGGTCGGCCCCTCGTGGTGGGGCGTGCGCTCGAAGAGGCCGACCTAGTGCCCCGTCCAGCAATACGTGCCGGCTTCTGGCCCGCGAGCACGCGGCGCCAGAGCCCGCCCTTGCCCTTAGCAAGGCAATCCAGCCTTGCTGCGGTCAAGTGCGAACTCTGGCTTGGTGCTCGCGACCCAGAAGCTCGACGGCATTACTGGACGGGGCACCAGTGATCCGCAAGCTCGTCCGCTTCCTCGACCGCCGCAGTGGCACCGCGCCGCTCATGCGCAAGACCCTGCGCTACCTCTTCCCGGATCACTGGTCGTTCCTGCTCGGCGAGGTCGCGCTCTACTCGTTCATCGTCCTCGTCGCGACCGGGATCTACCTGACGCTCTTCTACGAGAACAGCACCGCGCAGGTCGTCTACCACGGGCCGTACGTGCCGCTCCAGGGCCAGGAGATGACGCAGGCCTACCGCTCCGTCCTCGACCTCTCGACGACCGTCAAGGCCGGGCTCCTGATCCGGCAGACCCACCACTGGGCCGCGGACGTCTTCATCGCCGCGATCGTCCTGCACCTGATCCGGATCTTCTTCACCGGCGCCTACAGGAAGCCGCGCGAGCTCACCTACTGGATCGGGCTCACGATCCTGATCGTCTCGCTGCTCGAGGGCTACCTCGGCTATTCGCTAGCCGACGACCTGCTCTCGGGAATGGGCCTCGCGATCGGCTACGCCGTGGCGGTCTCGATCCCGTTCTTCGGCGCCAACCTGGCGGCGCTGATCTGGGACGGCCCGTTCCCGGGCAAGCACGACTTCTTCTCCCGGATGTACGTGGCCCACGTGTTCCTGTTCCCGGCGCTGATCGCCGTCCTGCTCACGATTCACCTGGCCCTGGTGGCGCTCCGGCACCACACGCAGTTCCCGGAGACGCGCCGCCAGACGGAGCGGAAGATCGTCGGGGTGCCGCTCTTCCCGGGGCAGACGCCGCGCTCGCTCGGGCTCTTCTTCGCGGTCGCCGGCGTGCTGTTCCTCCTAGGCGGGCTTATCCAGATCAACCCGATCTGGCTCTGGGGCCCGTACCACACCTACCTCTCGACGAACGGCGCGCAGCCGGACTGGTACCTCGGCTGGCTGATCGGCGCGCTGCGGCTCGTGCCGGGCTTCGACATCACGATCGGGAGCTACACGCTGGTACCGAACCCGTTCTGGGGCGGGGCCTTCTTCCCGCTCCTCGTGTTCATGTTCCTCTACCTCTGGCCCTGGCTCGAGCGGCGCTTCGGCGGCGACAACGCCTACCACAATCTTCTCGACCGGCCCCGCGACGCTCCCATGCGGACGGCGATCGGCATGACGACGCTGACCTGGGTCTTCCTTCCGTTCATCGCGGGCAGCTCGGACCGGATCTATGTGACCTTCGGGCTGCCGTACATCCCCCAGATCTGGGCGTTCCGCACCCTGGCGGTGGTTGCGCCGCCACTCGTCGGGCTGATCACGTTCTGGGTCTGCCGTGAGCTGCAGGCGGGCGAGCGCGTCGAGCGACGGCGGAAACGGGCCGAGCAGGAAGCCGAGGCCGTGTGATGCTCACGGTGCTGCAGGAGAAGCTCGCCGAGGGGCACGGTCTTGCGATTGCCGCCGCGGTGGTCGTCGACGAGGTCGAGGAGCGGACGCTCGATCTCGAGCTGCGCCGCCGGCTCTGGACGATGCAGGACGACGCTGCGGAGGTTCGCGCGCGCTGCCTCGAGGTCGAGCGGCGCCTCGGCGACGAGCTCGCGGAGGAGCTGCTCGCACACGCGCACGTGACGCGGGCGCATGCCGCCGATCTCGTGGGCGCCTGGTTCAAGGCGGGGACGAGCCCTTTGCGCTCGTGGAGCTTCCTGGCGATGGGCAAGGCGGGGGAGGTCGCGACGTGGGCTGCGCTGGAGGCGCTTGCGGCGCGGGGAGACTCGAACGGGATCGCGGAGCTCGCCGCATGGGGGCTACCGGTGCAGTGGCGTCACCTCGACCTTGCGCTGGACGGGGCGGCTCTGCTCGCCCGCGAGGCGGACCCGGCCGGCCCGCGCTATGGGTAGAGCTTCGGCGCGTGGGGATCCCGTCGTGCAGCCTCGAGCGTTTTCGCAGCGAGCTCTTTCGCCCGCCGAACGCGGGCTTCGTCCCGGTTGCCGAGGTTGATCACGACGAGCTCTGCGGCGCCCCGCGCCCCGGCCTCTGCAATCTCGGCCGCCACCAGGGCGTCGCCGCGCAGATGAGGACTTCCCGCCCGCGCGACGAGGGCGGCGAGTGTCGCCACTTCCGATGCCGCCTCGGCGATCGCGAGCGGCACGTCCGCGGCCCGGGACAACGCCGCCGCCACGGTTGCCTCCCGTGCAGCGGATCCCCGGGGCAGACGCTGCGCCTCGAGCACCTTCGCGTACGCCTCTGCGTCGGCCACGGCGAGCGGCGCGACAAGCGAACGCAGCGTCTCGGCGCGCTCGACCACTTCGCTCGCCTGCGGCCACTCCCGCGCCAAACGCGCCGCCATGGCGACGAGGCCTGCCGCCATCGCCACGGCGACGGCTGCTACCGACCCTCCCGCGGGCCCGGGCTCGTCGGAAGCGATCCGGTCGAAGAGTTGTTCGAGGGACTCCTCGAGGCTAAAAGAGGCCAACCGTCTGCCCGTGCTCGTCGATGTCGACGCCGAACGCGGCGGCGGTCTTCCCCAGTCCGGGCATGGTCATGACGTCGCCACACAGTGGCACGAGCCAGCCTGCGCCCGTGTACGCGCGGATATCGCGCACGTGGAGCGTGAATCCGGTGGGCGCGTTCAGCAGAGTCGGGTCGTCGGACAGGGAAAGGTGCGTCTTCGCCATGCAGATGGGGAGCCGATCAAGACCTTCGCGAGTCAAAGCCGCGAGCTTCTCTTCGGCTGGCGGGAGGTAGTGGACACCGCCGGCGCCGTAGACGTGGATGGCGATGGCCTCGATCTTCGCTTCGATCGACGCGTCGAGCGGATAGAGGAAGTCGAACGAGTTCGGCTGCGACGCTGCGTCCACGACCGCCTCGGCCAGCTCGGTCGCGCCTTCGCCCCCGCGAGTGAACGCGTCGTTGATCGCGGCGGCGTGGGCTCCACCCTCCAAGGCCAGCCGGCGGACGGCTTCAAGCTCCCCGTTTCTGTCGCCGGGAAATGCGTTAACTGCGACCACCGCTTTGAGGCCGAACCTGGAGATGATCTGAAGGTGCCGCTCGAGGTTCGCGCCTCCGTGCTCGAGTACCTCGGATCCCCCGTCCGCGTCACCCCCGTGGTGCTTCAAGGCCTTGATCGTCGCAACGAGGACTACTGCGGCCGGGGTCAGACCGCCCGTCCGGCACACGATGTCGAGGAACTTCTCCATGCCCATGTCTGAGCCGAAGCCGCTCTCGGTCACCACGTAGTCACCCAGCTTCAGAGCCACGCGGTCGGCGATCACGGAGTTGTTTCCGTGGGCGATGTTCGCGAACGGCCCGCAGTGGACGAGCACCGGCTGGCCCTCGAGCGTCTGTACGAGGTTTGGCTTGAGCGCGTCCTTGAGAATGACCGTCATCGAGCCCGCGGCCCCGATCTGGTCGGCCGAAACCGGCTCGTCGTCGTAGCTGTGCGCCACCGTGATGGCTCCGAGCCGGGCGCGAAGGTCGTGGAGATCGCGCGCGACCGCGACGATCGCCATGACTTCGGAGGCTGCCGTGATGTCGAAGCCGGTCTGGCGCACGTAGCCGTGCGCCGGGCCGCCGAGGCCGACGATCACGTCGCGGAGCGCTCGATCATTGATGTCGACGCACCGCCGCCAGGTCACCCGCAGGGGATCGATCCCTAGTTCGTTGCCGTGCAAGATGTGAGCCTCGACCAGCGCTGCGAGGAGGTTGTTCGCAGCTCCGATGGCGTGAATGTCGCCCGTGAAGTGCAGGTTGAGATCCTCCATCGGAACCACCTGGGCGTAGCCGCCCCCTGCCGCGCCACCCTTCAGGCCGAAGACCGGACCGAGTGACGGCTCCCGTAGACAGAGGACGGGCTTTTTGCCGATGACGCCAAGGCCCTCGGTCAAGGAGACGGAAGTTGTCGTCTTGCCCTCGCCGGCCTTCGTCGGCGTGAGCGCGGTGATGCAGATGAGCTTTCCGTCGGGACGGTCCTCGAGCCGCGCGAGCACCCCGAGATCGATCTTCGCCTTGTAGCTGCCGTGGGATGCGATCTCGCTCGGCTCGAGGCCCAACTCCTCGGCGATCTCGGCGATCGGTCGGAGCTCCGCGGCCTGGGCGATCTCCAGACTGGACGGCATTGTCGTTTCGGTCATGTGAGCGCCCTGCAGACGACCGACTCGGTTTCCGTCAGCCGGCCTTGAACCGTTCGGCCTCCTCCGAGCCGCTCGTGGCGTCCCCCGCGCTATAGGAGTGCGCGCCGGCACCTGCGAGCTGGCCCGCGTCTACGATCAGGTACTCCTCGCGGATGGGGCGCCCCTCGAACCAGCACTCGAGGATCTCGCGGACGCCCGCTGCGTAGCGGGCCTGGGCCGAAAGACTCGTACCGGAGGTATGCGGGGTCATGCCGTGGTGCGGCATCGTCCGCCAGGGATGATCCCGCGGGGCGGGCTGCGGGAACCAGACGTCCCCCGCGTAGCCCGCGAGCTGACCGGTCTCGCAGGCCCGCGCGACCGCGTCGCGATCGCAGATCTTGCCTCGGGCGGTATTAACGAGGTACGCGCCCCGCTTCATCTGACCGATCAGCTCGGCGTCGAAGAGGTGCTCGGTCTCCGGATGGAGCGGCGCATTGATCGACACTACGTCGCACACCGGAACCAGCGACTCGACGTCTGGGTGATAGCTGACACCCAGTTCCTCCTCCACCTCCGGCGGCAGGCGGTGCCGATCGGTGTAGTGCAGGCCGACCTCGAAGGGCTTCAGCCGCCGCAGCACGGCAGAGCCGATTCGACCAGCGCCGACGACTCCGACCTGCATGCCCTCGAGGTCGTACGAGCGCGAGGCGCAGTCGGCGATGTTCCAGCCGCCCTCGATGACCCACTGGTAGGAAGGGATGTAGTTGCGGACGAGGGCGAGGACCATCATCACCACGTGCTCGGAAACGCTGATGCTGTTGCAATAGGTGACCTCGGCGACCGTGATGCCGTTCTCGATCGCCGCCTGAAGATCGACGTGGTCCGAGCCGATTCCTGCGGTGACCGCGAGCTTCAGGTTGGGCGCCTTGGCGATCCGGTCGGCAGTCAGGTAAGCGGGCCAGAACGGTTGTGAGATCACGATCTCCGCCTCCGGCAGTTCCTGCTCGAGAACCGAGTCAGGCCCATCCTTGTCGGAGGTCACGATCAATCGATGCCCGCGTTCTTCGAGAAACGGCCGCAGTCCGAGTTCGCCTGAAACGCACCCCAGAAGCTCACCCGGACTGAAGTCGATCCGCTCTGGAGTGGGCGTGGTCTGGCCGTCGTAGTAGCGCTCGATCTTCGGGATCTCGCCACGCGCGTAGGACGGCGGATACCCGCTTACAGGATCGTCGTAGAGCACGCACACGATGTTCGCCATCGGTCCCATCCTTCCCTGATGTTCGGGTGTCCGGCTTTCTGCGTGGGCGCCATTCTCGCCGCTCCGCCGTCCCTTGTCAGAGAAGCGTCACCAGGGCCGGCTCGTTCGGGTGCCTGGAGCAGTAGGCGAGCCCGGCCCGGTGTCAGGTCTTGCAATCGCGCAAATCTCCCCGGCCGACCGACATCCGTGCGCCGCTGAACCGCAAATTCGACACGGTTGCGGCAGGTTTGTCGGAATGCAAGACCTGACACCGCGGTTCGGCCCGTGAGCCGCGAGGGCCCGCCGAGAGGCGGGCTCTTCGTTACTGGAACGAGCCTCCCTGCTGGTTCCCGGCGGCGCGCGTTGAGATGTCGCGAATCGCCTTCTGCGCGTCTTGCGCGCCCAGGGCACGCTGCCGGTCGCGCTCGCGCAAGTACCGCTCGTGCGCGTTTCGGCGGTTGCGGTCGGTGACTCGACTCAAGAACTTCATCCCGCACATTGTAAGCGCGAGCCGCGTCTACGATTTATGGCGAAGAGATGATCCTCATCTTCCCGCTGGCGTTCGATCGCGGTGGCGATTCTCTGGCGGCGTTGGGTACGGGGTTGTGCATCGCTCCACCCGGGCCAAGTAACAGTCTGTTACTTGGAGCGGTAAGCGAGCGCGGCTGCGGCAGCGATGGCTCCTGCTCCGAGCAGGGCCGCGGCCTTGCCGTGGCCGTTCTTGCTCGCCGGCGCTGAGAGGGCTCTCTCGGGGTACGTCGGGATCGTCCCCACGTCGCGGGCAAGCTTGATCACCTCTGCGATGTGCATTCCGTCGCGGCCGGTGTCGCACTGCTCGATTTGCGACCGGCAGGAAAACCCGTCCGCGACGATCAGCGTCTCCGGCGAGGCCTCGCGCACCTTCGGCAGCAGCACCCGCTCGCCGCAGGCAACGGAGACGTCGTAGTGGTCTGGCTCGTAGCCCCAGCCGCCGGCCATCCCGCAGCAGCCGCTGTCGAGCTCCTCGACCTCGAGGCCCATCTTCTCGAGCAGCTGCTTCTCGGGTGAGATTCCGCCCGTCGCCTTGTGGTGGCAGTGCCCGTGCAGGAGCGCCTTCCCGGGCAGCGGCGGTGGCCCGTACTCCTCCTGGGCCAGGAACTCGCTCAGGTGGAAGGTCTGCTTCGAGAGCCGCGCCGCGTCCTCGTCGAGCGTCTTCAGCTTCTTCAGCTCGTCCTTGAAAACTGCGACGCAGCTCGGCTCGATCCCGACCACCGGCGTCCCCGCGCGGATCTCGTCGCGCAGGTGGGACACGACTCGATTCGCATACCGCCGTGCCAGCGAGAGCATCCCGTAGTCGTAGAGCGGCCGCCCGCAGCAGAGATGCTCTTGCGGGATCACCACGTGGCAGCCCGCGTCCTCCAGCGCCTCGACCGCCGCGATCCCGATCGGCGCGTGGAAGTAGTTCGTGAACGTGTCCGCCCAGAGGATCACCCGCCGCCCGCCGCCGTTCCGCTGCGGCCGCGACGAGTACCACTCCTTCAGCGTCGGCGACGCGAAGGGCGGAATCTCGCGCTTCAGCGAGACCCCCATGGCGAGCTTGGCCAGTCGCGTACGAGTGACGAGGTTGACCAACGCGGGCGCCTTGGACGCGACCCGAGCGGCCTGGTCGATCAGCCCAAAGGCGTAGGCCGTCCTCGGGCGCATCCGCCCTTGGTAGTAGTGCGAAAGGAACTCGGCCTTCAGGGTCGGCATGTCCACGTTGACCGGGCAGTCGTTCGTGCAGCCCTTGCAGGAGAGGCAGAGGTCGAGCGCCTCGAAGACCTCCTTGTCCTTCCAGAGGTCGAGCTCCTCGCCGTTCAGCATCTCCCAGAGGAGGTGGGCCCGGCCGCGCGTCGTGTGCTTCTCCTCGCGGGTGACCATGAAGCTCGGGCACATGACCTTGCCTTCGGTGTGGCGGCACTTGCCGATCCCCACACAGCGCGTCGTCGCATGCGCGAACGACCCCTGGTCGGCCGAGTACGAGAAGTGCGTCTTGACCTGCGGCGGCGCGTAGTCGGTCCCGAGCCGGAGGTTGTCGGTGATGTGCTGTGGGTCGACGACCTTGCCGGGGTTCATCTTCCAGTCCGGGTCCCAGATCGACTTGAACTCGCGGAACGCCTCGACGAGCTCCTCGCCGAACATTTTCGGCAGCAGCTCGGCACGCGACTGGCCGTCCCCGTGCTCGCCCGAGAGCGAGCCGCCGAGGCTGAGGACGAGGTCGGCCGCCTCGTCGAGGAACCGCCGGTACGTCTTGATCCCGTCGGCGGTCTTGAGGTCGAAGTTCCAGCGCGCGTGGATGCAGCCCTGGCCGAAGTGGCCGTACAGCGCGCTCTCGTAGCCGAACTTGTCCGCGAGCGGCCCGATCGCGCGGAGGTAGTCGCCGAGCCGCTCCGGCGGGACGGCCGAGTCCTCCCACCCCTCGTAGGTATCGGGCTTGCCCGGGATGAACGCCGTCGCGCCGAGACCTGCCTCGCGCACCTGCCAGACGTGCTGCTCGGACGGCGGGTCGTCGTAGAGCTTCATCCCGGTGACCCCGCCCTTGCCGATCTTCAGCTCGCCCATCAGCTTCTTGGCCTTCTCGTCGGCCTCGTCCTTCGTCTCGCCACCGAACTCCACGAGCAGCCAGCCGCGCCCGTCGGGGAGCAGCGAGAGGTCCTCCTTGTGCTTCCCGAGCATCGTCATTGCGGTGATCAGCGTCTCGTCGACGCCCTCGAGGCCGAGCGGCTTGTGCGGGAGCACCTTCATGACGCCGTCGCCGGCCTCGGCCACGCTCCCGTAGGCGAGGACGAGCAGGGAACGGGCCGGTGGGCTGTCGAGAAGATGGACCGTCGCGCCGAGGAACGTCGCGCACGTGCTCTCGGTGCCGGCGAGCGCGCGGGCGACGTGGAAGCCCTTCTCGGGCAGCAGGTCGTCGAGGTTGTAGCCGGAGACGCGCCGCGGAATGTCGGGATAGCGGGCGCGGATGCGGTCGGCGTAGCGGTCGCGGAGGTCCTCGAGCCGCCGGTCGATCTCGGGGTCGCCTGAGGTGCCCTCGCGCACCTGCAGCCGCCGCCCGTCGTAGAGCAGGACGTCGAGCTCGTGCACGTTGTCCGACGTCCGCGGGCCGGGCCCGTAGAACTGCGCCATCACCGAGCGGACGCCGCAGGAGTTGCTCGCGATCATCCCGCCGAAGGTGCAGTACTCGTGCGTCGAGGGATCGGGGCCGAAGGTGAGCTGGTGGTCGTGCTCGGCCTTGTGGCGCAGGTGGTCGAGGATCAGCCCCGGCTCGACGCGCGCGAGCTTCTGCTCCGCGTCGATCTCGAGGATTCGGTTCAAATACTTCGAGAAGTCGATCACGACCGCGACGTTGGTCGTCTGGCCGGCGAGGCCGGTTCCGCCGCCGCGCGAGAGGAGCGGCGCGCCGTGCTCGCGGCAGGCCGCAACGGTTGCGACCACGTCGTCGATGGTCCGGGGGATGACGACGCCGATCGGCAGCTGGCGGTAGTTCGCGCCCGTCGCCGAATACAGCGCGCGGTCACCGGCCGAGAAGCGGACCTCGCCCTCGACGGTGCGATGCAAGGCTTGCTTCAGCGAGCGGACGTCGTCGGAGGCGGCCGGCCGCATCCGGATCCCGGGGGCGGTCTTGGCCGGAATCTTCACGCCGCGTACCTCTGCGCGTCGGCGCGCTTCAGCTCGAGCCCGTGGCCGGGCCGCGAGCGGTCGGGTCGGAGCTCGCCGTTCTCCGGCTCGAGGACGCCGTCGAAGAGCATCGACTCGATGCGCACGTGGTCGTGGAAGTACTCGAGGTGGCGCAGATTCGGCACCGCGCAGAAGGCGTGCGCCGAGAGCTGCGGCGCGCAATGTCCCGAGATCTCGAGCCAGTGTCCCGCCGCCAGGCCCGCGGCCTGCAGGAGGCCGGTGATCCCCCCGCAGCGGGTGACGTCTGCCTGCAGGCAGTCCACGCAGCCGATCAGGTTGCGGAAGTCGGCGAGCACGTAGGCGTACTCCCCGGCGGCGATCTCGAGCCCGCCCGGCCCCTGCTCCCGCAGGAGCCTCAACCCGTCGAAGTCGGCCGAGCTGACGGGCTCCTCGAACCAGGTGACGCCCCACTCGCGCCGGAGGCGGTGCGCCCAGTCGAGCGCCGACTTCCGCTCCAAGGCGCCGTTCGAGTCGACGAACAACTCGACGTCGTCGCCGATCGCCTCGCGCGCCGCGTCGAGCCTCTCGGGATCGCGCTCCGGCTCGCGGGAGATCTTCATCTTCACGCGAGCGAGGCCCTCGTCCGCCCAGCCGCCGAGCTGCTCTCGCAACCGCTCGAGCGAGTAGGAGCAGAAGCCACCGCTCCCGTAGAGCGGTACCGAGTCGTGCGCTCGCGGGAGGACGTCGACCAGCGCCACCTCCAGCAGGCGGGCCTTCAGATCCCAGAGCGCGCAGTCGACCGCGGCCAGCGCCATGGCGCCGATCCCCGGCCGTCCGGCGTTGCGCAGCGCGCGTCCGAGCTTCTCCCAGGCCTCCGCGGGAGCCATTGCGTCCATACCCTCGACCTCCGAGGCGAGCTTCTCTTCGACGAGCTTCCCCGCGGCCGCGGGCGCGTAGGTGTAGCCGAGCCCGGTCTCGCCCCCCGCGTGCGCCTCGACGACCACCATCGTCGTCGAGTCCCACTCGAAGGTGCCGTCGGACTCGGGCGCGTCGGTCGCAATCTCGTAGGCCGAGACGTCGAGCCCTTCTACGCCTGCCTCGGTCCTGGTCGCGAGTGCCTTCACTTCCGCCCGGGTAGGGACTCCTTGAACTCGACGAGCTTGCCGACGAGCGACTTCTCCATCACGCCGACGCGCTCCGGGTCGCCCTTGACCATCGCCTTGGCCATCTTCTCGGCCTGCATCCGCGTGATGTGCGGCGGCAGCGGCGGGATCTCCGGATCGGTCTTGACCTCGAGCAAGCACGGCCCCCCGGCGTTGAGCGCCTGCTCCCACGCGGAGCCGACTTCGTCGCCGTTCTCGCAGTAGATCCCCTTGAAGCCGATCAGCTCCGCGTACTTCGCGTACGGGATGCTCGGGATCCACTGCGTGCCGGGGAACTTCGGGTCGCCGCTCATCACGCGCTGCTCCCAGGTCACCTGGTTCAGGTCCTGATTGTTGAACACGCAGAAGACGAGGGTCGGGTTGTCCTTCCAGCGCTCGTGGTAGCGCTTGACGGTGATCAGCTCGTTCATCCCGTTCATCTGGAAGGCGCCGTCGCCGACCAAGGCGATCACCGGCCGGCCCTGATGGGCGAACTTGGCCGCGATCGCGTACGGCGTGCCGGGGCCCATAGTCGCCAGCGTCCCAGAGAGCGACGCACGGTTGTGCTCCTTGAGTTTCAGGTCGCGCGCGAACCAGTTCGTCGACGAGCCCGAGTCGGCGCAGATGATGGCGTCGTCGGGCAGGCGCTGCGAGAGCTCCCAGACCACGCGCTGCGGGTTCATCGGATCGGCGTCCTGGAAGGCGCGGTCCTCGACGACGCGCCACCACTCGTCAACCTGACCCTCGATCTGTTCGCGCCAGGAGCGGTCCTGCTTGCGCTCGAGCTTCGGGATCAGCGCGCGCAGGGTCTCCTTCGCGTCCCCGATGAGCTGCGCGTCGACCGGGTAGCGGAGGGCGATGCGGCTCGCCTCGAGGTCGATCTCGACGCAGCGGGCCTGGCCCTCCTTCGGGAGGAACTCCGCGTACGGGAAGCTCGTTCCGACCATGAACAGCGTGTCGCAGCCCTTCATCAGCTCGTAGCTCGCGGTCGAGCCGAGCAGGCCGATCGGGCCGGTGACGAACGGGAGCGAGTCCGGAAGCACGTCCTTGCCGAGCAACGCCTTCGCCACTCCGGCGCCGAGCAGCTCCGCGGTCTCGATCAGCTCGTCGCGCGCGCCGGCGGCGCCCTGGCCGACGAGCATCGCTACCTTCTTGCCCTCGTTGAGGACCCGGGCGGCGTGGTCGAGGTCCTCGTCGTGCGGAAGCACCCGCGGCCGCGTGTAGCCGACGCTCGAGTAGACGGCGCCGTGCTCGCGCGGCGGCGACTCGACGGCCTTCTCTTCCTGGACATCGTTCGGGACGATCAGCGTCGTCACACCCTTCTTGTCGAGCGCGATCCGGACCGCGCGGTCGACGAGGTGCCGGGCCTGCGCCGGCTCCATGCAGACCTGCACGAACTCGGAGACGTCCTTGAAAAGCACCGGCAGGTCGACCTCCTGCTGGTAGGCGGCGCCCAGTGACATCCGCTTCTGCTGGCCGACGATCGCGACGACCGGCGCGTGGTCGAGCTTCGCGTCGTAGAGGCCGTTCAGCAGGTGGATCGCACCCGGGCCGGAGGTGGCCATGCAGACGCCGACCTCGTCGGTGAACTTCGCATGGGCGCAGGCCATGAAGGCTGCCATCTCCTCGTGGCGGGCCTGGATGAACTCGGGGTCCGGGTCGGCGCGGTCGAGCGCGCCAAGGAACCCGTTGATCCCGTCGCCGGGGTAGCCGTAGATGCGGTGGACTCCCCACTCGCGGAGACGCTTGAGAATGAAATCGGCGACGAGTTCGGCCATGACCCTCCTTCGGTTGCTAACGCCCGGGTTCCCCGGCTTGATCTGCCGGAAACCGATCTACTGATTAACTTCCCGGCCCATGCGCCCTGAAGACGTCTACGAGCTGCGTTGGGCAGACGACCCGCGAATCTCGCCCGACGGTCGCACAGTCGCCTTCGTCGCTTGGGGAGTAGATCGCGACGCGAACGACTACACCGCCTCGATCTGGCTCGTGCCGGCCGACGGATCGGCGGAGCCGCGGCGGCTGACCCGCGGCGAGAAGATCGACGCCGGGCCGCGCTGGTCGCCTGACGGCTCGCACCTCGCTTTCGTCTCGAACCGCAACACCAAGGCCAGGCAGCTCTACGTGCTCCCGGTCGACGGTGGCGAGCCGCAGCAGCTGACCGAGCTGGACGAAGACGTGACCGAGATCGTCTGGTCGCCCGACGGAACGCGGCTCGCCTTCTCTTCGCGGGTGCGCGACTCTGCCTACGAGGAAGAGGACGATCGGAAGCGGAGGCCGCGCCGGTTCGAGCGGCTGCAGTACAAGCTCGACGACGAGGGTTGGATCGGCGACCGGCGGCGGCACATCTTTGTCGTCCCGGCCGACGGGTCGGCCAAGGCGGAGCAGCTCACCGACGGCGACTTCGAGGACCAGTCCCCGTGCTGGTCGCCCGACGGCCGCCGGCTTGCGTTCGTTTCGGCGCGACACGAGGACTGGGACACCGACCTGGTGCGCGACGTGTTCTTCGTCGACGCAGATGGCGGCGATCCCGAGCCGCTCACCGACGGCGAGGGCCGCTACGCGTCGCCCTCCTGGTCGCGGGACGGTTCTTCGATCGCGTGCCTCTACGCGCCCGACGAGTTCGACTATCCCCGGCACGGCCAGATCGCGGTGCTCGACGCCGCGACCGGCGCGCGGCGGATCCTGACGGCCTCGCTCGACCGCAACTGCGCTCCGTACCCCGAGGTCCGCGAGCCGGTCTGGGACGGCGACTCGCTGCTGTTCGTGGTGGAGGACTCCGGTCACAACCCGCTCTACCGCGTCTCCGTGGACGGGGGCGGTGAGCCCGACCCCGTCCTCGCCGAAACCTGGGTAAACGCGTTCGACTGCGTCGGCGGGCAGATCGTGCACGCCGCGTCGCCGCCCACCCTGCTGCCGGAGATCTACTCTGGCGAGCAGCGGCTGACCGCGGTCGCGCCGACGCTCGAGGTCTCCGAGCCCGAGCGCTTCACGGCGACCTCGGCGGACGGATCCGAGGTCGAAGCGTGGATCATGCGGCCGATCGGCTTCGAGCCCGGTCAGCGCTATCCGGTCCTGCTGAACGTCCACGGCGGCCCGTTCTCGCAGTACGGCAACCACTTTTTCGACGAGTTCCAGGTCTACGCGGAAGCCGGCTACGCCGTCGTCTACTCGAATCCGCGCGGCTCGTCCGGCTACAGCGAGGAGTGGGGACGGGCGATCCGGGGCCCGGTCGCCGGTGGGCCCGGCTGGGGGACGCGGGACTACGAGGACGTGATGGCGGTCATGGACGAGGCCCTGGAGCGGTTCGACTTCCTCGACCCCGACCGGCTCGGGATCCTCGGCGGCTCCTACGGCGGCTTCATGACCTCGTGGGCCGTGGGCCACACCGACCGCTTCCGCGCCGCGTGCTCCGAGCGCTCGGTCAACAACTTCGTCCTCGAGGGCGGCTCGAGCGACATCGGCTGGGCGTTCAAGGGGATCGTCGGCGAGTACTGGTTCCGCGCCACCGACGCCTACATGCAGATCTCGCCCTCGAAGTACGCCGAGAACATCACGACGCCGCTCCTAATCCTGCACTCGGAGCACGACCTCCGGTGTCCGATCGGGCACGCGGAAGACCTCTTCGCGATCTTGCGCGTGCTCAAGCGGGACGTCGAGATGGTCCTCTTCCCGGCCGAAGGCCACAACCTGAGCCGCTCGGGCTCACCGGGGCACCGGGTGATGCGGTTCGAGGCGATTCTCGACTGGTTCGAGCGGAGGCTCCTCGGAGAAAACGCTCCCACCTCTTCCCCGGAGGCGGCCGTTTCCGTCGAGACCTAGACGGCCCGCACGGAACGGGTTGTCACACCTCCGGCGCACTTAGCCCTTGACGCCGAAAGGTGTCCGACACCGTTTTCGGCGTTTCGTGGACACCTCTTCTTTGCACATCGCTTACTCGGTGCTGCGAATGACTTTCAGTTGACGCCTCTCAACGAGGTCATGGCAAATGCGGCCGAAGAGGTATGTACACGCGTCTCGCTCGCTGTGGAACTCTTTCCGGTCAGACTGCTCTCCGCGCTCGCTGAGAAACACGACCCAACCTGATGGCTCATGCGTGAGGACGTTGGCAAGTTCGAAGTGAGAGCCGTCCAGTCGGTAGAGGTCAGGCGGTACATCGAGCTCGTAGAGGACGCGCGCAAGTTCGGCCTTAGTCATCGGCGCGCCAGGAGTTGCTAGCGCCGCACCTTCAGCTTGAAGACGTCCGGACGGTGGTAGTGGCCGGCCGGGGCGAAGCGCTGGCGCTCTTCATAGAGCCGCTGCGGGTCGAGCTCCGCGTAGAGGATGCCCTCCTCGTCCCAGAGCGGGCCGGCGAGGTAGGCGCCGTCGGGGCCGAGAATTGCGGAGCCGCCGCGGCCGACAAGCTCGTCGCCTTCCGCCAGCTGTACATCGTCCGGATAGCTCGACGCGCGCTGGTAGACGCAGCACGAGAGGACGAAGGCGCGTGACTCGCGGGCGATGTGCTTCATCGAGTCGTGCCACTGCTCACTGTCCTCCGCGGTCGGGGCGAGGTAGATCTCGACCCCGCTCTCGTAGAGCGAGAAGCGCGCGAGCGGCATGAAGTTCTCCCAGCAGATCAGCCCGCCGACGCGGCCCAGGTCCGTCTCGACCGCTTCGAGCCCGCCGCCGTCGCCCTGTCCCCAGACGAGCCGCTCGTGGTTCGTCGGCACGAGCTTGCGGTGCTGCAGCGCCAGTGAGCCGTCGGGCCCGTACAGCAGGAGCGCGTTGTAGATCGTTCCGTTCCCGCGGTCGAGCTCGTTCGCGCCCACCGCGAGCCACAGCGAGTGCTCGCGCGCGATCTCGCCGATCCGGTCCGAGTCCGCGCTCGGAACCTCGAGCGACTCGCGGGCCAGCTTCGCGAAGGCCGACTTCGTGTCCTGGCCGCCCGCGAGGAAGCGCACCCAGCGGTTCGAAGGGTAGACCGGGATGAACGTCTCCGGAAACAAGACGAGCTGCGCGCCGCTGCCGGCAACCTCTGCGGCCACCTCCGCAATGCGCTCGATAGTTGCGGCCCGGTCGAAGAGCACCGGCTCGACCTGGGCGCAGGCGACCTTGACGGGCTCGCGCATGCTCCGATGCTACGTCAGCGACGGACGCGCAAGACCGCTCGCATGCCGAGCTGCGCGTGGTTCGCCACCGAGCACCAGAGCCGGTAGCGGCCGGGCAGCAGCCGAAGCGACAGCGTCGAGCGCCCGCCCGGGCTCGTCACCGGGAACGAGTAGGTCCGCTTGCCGCCGATCCGGCGGAGGCGCAGGTCGTGTCCGTCCTGGCCGTCGTTCTGGAGCTGGATCAAGACGCGGCCGGCCTTGACCGAGCCGCGCGAGAGGACGAGATGGAACTCGCTCGCGCTAACGCCGAGCCGGGCCGGGGCCGGCTGCGCGGCGGCAGTGAACACCGCAAACGCGGTGACGCCGAGAAGGGCAGCCCGGATCACTTGAGCAGCGGGGTGCGCGAGAACGACGAAGCGCCCGGGATCACTGCCCCCGCATCGGCATTCAGCCACTGCTCGATCAACGAGCAGTAGATGCCGCGGAAGTCGGCGGTCGCCTTCAGGTTGCCGTCGTCGTCGAGGTTGTCCACGCCGGGGAACTCGCCGATCATCCGGCCCTTCGCGCGCGTGCCGATCAGGAAGGCCGTGCCCGCCGCGCCGTGGTCGGTGCCGGCGCTGCCGTTCTCCTCCGCCCGGCGGCCGAACTCCGACCAGACCAACGTGAGGACGCGGTCGGCGAGGCCGCGAGCCTCGAGGTCGCGCTGGAACGAGTGGAGGCTGCGGGCGGTGACGTCGAGCCCGTCGGCGAGCGCCTGGGGCTGGTCGTCGTGCGTGTCGTACTCGCCGGGAGCCGTGATCGCGACGCAGCGCAGCGGCAGGTTCGCGGCGATCATTGCGGCGAGACCGGCGAGCTGGTGCGGGAAGGAGTCGTCGACTGCCGGATAAGCCACGGGGCTGCCGTAGCCGTTCCCGCTGTTCTGGGCGAACGGTGCGAGCTGGCGGCGCAGCTTGTCGGAGGCCGCGGTCGCATGGGCGGCCTGGTTCAGGAACGGATCCTTGCGGCGCGCGGCGAGCGGCGCCAGCGTCTCGAGCATCCGGTTCTCGACTTCGCCCCAGACACCGGGCGCGTCGAAGGTGTACTCGTCAGGCGCGGCCAGCGAGGCAACAGGGACCTTCGCCGAGGCCAGCGAGGGCTGGAGCTGGTAGTCGAGCGAGAGCCCCTGCAGCGGGTTGTCGTTGTTTCCGGCGCGGTCGAGGTAGCGGCCCATCCAGCCGGTCACGAGACCGGCATCGGTCGCTCCGACCTCCCAGTAGTGGCGCGAGGTGAAGTGCGATTGGTCAGGATGCGTGTACCCCACCGCGGGGAGCACCGAGACCTTGCCCTCGCCGTGCAGCGTCGCGAGCGGGCTCAGCTTCGGGTGCCAGAAAAGCCGTGTGTCCTCGGAGAACGCCTGGCCGGCGGCCGGGTCGAGCTTGAGCTGCGGCCTGAGGCGCCGGTAGGTCGAGTCGAGGCCGGGGTAGAGCACGGAGAGCGCGTCGGTCCCGCCCGGCAAGAAGACCGAGACGAGCACGGGCTGAGCGGGCCCGGACGCCGCCCGCGCGATGCCTTCCTCGAACAGCCCGAGCTTCCCGACCCCGTAGACGGAGAGCGCGAGCCCGACGCCGCGCGCGACGAAGGTGCGCCGGTCGAGCCCTGTGCCCGCCGGTAGCGGCATCCCCGGCTCGATCGCCGGCAGCCCGCGGCCGGCCTCGGCGGCGCTGCGCCGAACCAGCGCGGCCCGCGAGAACTCGTCGCAGTGGTGACAGGAGCGCGCCATCAGCAGGTCTGCAGGTCGGGGGAGGAGGCGAGCAGCTGTCGGAGGGCGTTCTCGATCAGGGCCGGGTAGGCGCGCTTCTTCCAGTGATCGTCGGCGTCGTGGAGCGCGTTCTTGACAAAGCGCGTCAGCTGCGCGTGCGTGTGGCCGGTCAGCGACGGGTTGCCCCAGAAGCTCTCGGCGCGGTTCATCAGCTTCACCGCGTCGTTCGGAAGCTTGGCCTTGTCGCTGTCGAGCACCTTTGGCCGGATCGCGTAGGAGGCGATCGCCCAACGTGCGCGGTAGGTGGCGGTGTCGAGCCAACGCGTGTCGTCCCAGCCCGCGACGTTCGGCGGATAGAAGAGCTGCTGGCCGGCGAGGCTCATCAGCCACGTCCACGCCTCGGTGTCGATCCCGCGGCCCAGAGCCCGGAGCAGGCCGGCCGTGTAGACCGCGGGCGACTTGACCATGCGCGGTCCCGTGTAAAGCGCTGGGTGGCGAAGGATCGCCGCGACGACCGGCTTCATCTGGTATCCGCTGTGGACGTAGAGGTGCTCGAGGGCGCGCCTGGTCCCGGCCGGCGGCTTGGTCGGGATGAAGTAGCTCCAGAGCTTCGTGACGAAGAACGACGGGTGCAGGCGGTGGTGGACGCAAAGGCGGCACGAGTCCTTCCAGTCGAAGTGGCCGCGCTTGCCGAAGATCCTCTTCGTGCCGGTGTCGTGGCGCTTCGAGTCGTAGCGGAAGCGCACCGGGCCGAGGTTGTCGTCCCAGTCGTTGCGCCAGCCGGTCAGCGCTCGGGCCTGCTCGCGGACGTCACGCTCCGTGTAGCCGCCGCGGTCGGCCCCGATCGTGAAGAGCTCCATCAGCTCCCGCCCGTAGTTCTCGTTCGGCGAGTCCTTGGTGTTGTCGGTCCCCGAAAGCCAGAGGAGCATCGCGGGGTCCTTCGTGACGTCCATGAGCAGCGTCGAGAACGAGCCGAGCGCGTGCTGGCGGAAGAGGTTGTTCTGGCGGAGCATCAGCCGCGCCGGCCCGACCCCGTCGCGCGAGGTTGCGAACCAGTCGTGCCAGACGAGGGTCATCCGCTCCATGAGCGGCCGGCTCGTGCGGACCATCCGGTCGAGCCACCAGAGCTGGTCGTGGCCCCAGGCGTCGTTCGGCGCGAGCGGGTGGCCGTTGTCGTCGTGCGGCTTCGGGCCCCGCAGGCGCTCGCGGCCCGGGTTGGTCAGCTTGTGGACGGCGCCTTCGAGGCCCAGCTTGGCGAGCTTCTCGGCCTCACCCTTGCGGGGGCCAAAACCGGCACGCCAAAGGAGCCGTTCGGCCTGCGGCTTGCCGAAATGGCCTCGGTACACGGGGACGGCCATGCCCTCCGACTATCGGCAGGGGGCCGAATGGCCTAAATGGCTAGGAGAGCTCGCGCGTGAGGACCGACGCGACCGCGCTCAGCGCGACCTGCGTCTCCTCGACCGACGGCTCGCGCGTCGTCAGCCGCTGAAGGCCAAGGCCCGGGAGGAGGAAGAGCCGCGCGATCCGGCGGCGCGAGCCCTGCACGAACTCCCAGAGCTCCATCGTGAGCGCCAGCGAGATGAGCGTGACGACGAACGGCGTGTACGCCGCGACCGGGAGCGGCCACAGGTGGTCGGCTCCGACCGAGACCGGGAGCACGAGCGCTGCGAAGTTCGTCCCGCAACGGGGGGAGAAGCGCGAAGGCCGGGCAAGGCCGTCCCAGGCCGCGACCAGCGAGCCAGACTCGGCGGCCGCGATCGCCCGGTGCTCGGCGCCGTGCAGGAAGAGCGTCCGCCCGCGCAGCATCCAAGCGAGCAGCATCACCGCGAGCGCGATCGCCAGGGGCAGCGCCGCGGAATGCGGCAGGAAGACGAACGAGAACGGTGCAATCACCGCGGCCGCGAGGAAGACGCGCTCGCGCGTGCGGGCGACCTTCGAGCCGCGGAACAGCGGGGCCATCGCAAGGCCGAGTCGGAGAAGCCCGCGGACGAGCGGCACTCTCCGGGTAAACGAGGGCGGTGACGGCATCGTCCCTTCCTGGACCGAGCCGTCCTTCCGGGCAAACGCCCAGAAGCGCTCGCTCGCGATGACCACGCCGTCGGCGCGGGCCATGCCGCCCAGGCGGGGCAGGTCGACAGTGCGGTCGGCGCGGCGGAGCAGCCCGAGGACGTCGGCGCGATCCATCCCGACAAGGATCGCGCCCGAGGGGCCGCCCGGCAAGTGCCAGGCGGCCTAGGTTTGTGTCAGATGAGGCCTACCAGCGGCCGCGGCCTGAGGCGTCGCTTGCGACGCCGACCTCAGGATGCGCGGGCTTTGCCCGTGCATCCGTCGGAAATGACCGGTCGACCCGCTTGCTCTACCAGCGTCCGCGGCCTG
>Ga0307312_10000110_pt1 | contig 31320 bp, 35 predicted proteins | sample ER_DNA_202_FD_194489 | JGI IMG/M metagenome (GOLD analysis project Ga0307312, IMG submission 194489) | Bulk soil microbial communities from the East River watershed near Crested Butte, Colorado, United States - ER_DNA_202 | ecosystem: Environmental > Terrestrial > Soil > Floodplain | place... | reverse complement strand
TCCCCAGCTACGAGGCAATCGCGGCGGCCTGCTCGCGTGGCAGGCGCCGGGAAACGATCTGCGAGACCCCGTCGGCGCCCATCGTCACGCCGTAGAGGATATCCGCGGCCTCCATCGTCCTCTTCTGGTGGGTGATGACGATGAACTGCGCGCGATCGGAATAGCGCCGCAGCAGTTCGACGAAGCGTCCGATGTTCGTGTCGTCGAGCGCGGCTTCGACCTCGTCGAGGAGATAGAACGGACACGGCCGCGCGAGGAAGAGCGCGAAGAGGAACGAGATCGCACCGAGCGCCTTCTCACCGCCGGAGAGCAGCGACAGTCGCGTCACCTTCTTGCCCGCCGGCCGGAGCTCGACCTCGATGCCCGGTTGCTCCTCGTCGTCCTCGGGTTCGGTGAGACGCAGTCTTCCCTCGCCGCCGGGGAACAACGTCGCGGCGACTTCGGTGAAGTTCGCCTGGACTGCGGCGAACGTTTCCGCGAACCGCTCCTCGACCGTGCGTGCGAGATCGTCGCGCAGCGTCTCGAGCTCCTTCAGGCTCGCTTCGAGGTCCGCCCTCTGTGTCGCGAGCTCGACGAGGCGCTCCTTCTCCTGGTCGTACTCCTGCTTCGCGAGCGGATTGACCTGACCAAGAGATTCGCGCCTGCGCTCGTGGCGTTCGATCTTGTCCGCGAGCTCGTCTCGGTCGTCGCCTTCCGCCGGGTCGGCCTCGGCCGCCTCGAGACGGCGCCTTGCCTCGTCTGCCTCCGTTTCGATGCGCGCGCGCTCGACATCGACGGCGGTGAGCCGCTCGCCTGCCTCCGAGGCCAGGCGACGGACCTCGACCTCGTCGGCCCCGAGACGGCGGAGCTCGTCGGCGAGTGCGCCCGTTCTCGACGCGCCTGCATCGGCTCGTGCGCGCAACGGCGCTTCGAAGCGGTCATCACCGATCTCCTCGAGTGCCTGAACGAGCCGCTGGGCGACCTGTGCGAGCGTGACGGTCATGGGATCGTGGGCCGCGGAGTACGCCGCTTCGGGGATCGGAGCTTCGGCTCTCGCCTCGAGCTCCTCGACCTCCGCGGCGAGCGCGCGCCGCCGAGCCTCGAGCTCGAGCCAGACGGCTTCCGCGGTCTCGCCGGCGAACCAGATCTCGCCCTGCTCGGGATCGAAGCCGAAGCCCTCCGGCGTGACGGCCGGGACGCGGGAGTGCAGCAGCTCCTCCTTCGGCACGACCGGCAGCTCGCGCACGAGCTCCTTCGGATCGCTCGTGAGGACGACGACGCTTCCGAGCCCTGCCGCGCGGGCGCGCTCGGCGAGCGCCAGAGCTGCACGCGCGTCGGGAGCGACGAGCGCGGAGGCGCGATGTCCCAGCGCGGCAGCGACCGCTCGCTCGTGGCCCGGTTCGACATCGAGCAACGACAACGCGAGCCGCTCTCCTTCTTCGGCAAGTGCGCGCGCTGCAGGCGGCAATCCTTCGCGTTCGGCGAGCGCTCGCTCGAGGGTCTGCAGCCGCTCGCGCGCGACGCGCGCTTGTTCCCGCGCTGCCTCGCGCTCTGCACGCACACGTGCATCGAGCACGCGCCGCGGGCGCGCAAGCTCTGCGCGGAGCCGTTCGACTAATGCTTCCGCGCTTTCCTTTCGCAGCTCCAGCCGTTCGCGCGCGCTGCGCAGGCGATAGAGAGTGGCGGTCGCCTCCTCCCTGCGGCCGGCGGCGTCGGCGAGCTCCTCTTCCGCTCGGCGACGCTCCTCGAGCAGGGCGTTCAGCTTCTCGTCCGCGTGCTTGCGCGCGAGCACTGCCGCAGTGCGCCGGCTCTCCCCGTCTTCGAGCCGCTCGCGAAAGCCGGCGAGATCGAGCTCGGCCACGCGGGCACGAAGCGACGCAATCTCTCCGCGGAGCTTCTCTGCGCGCTCAGCTGCGGTGGCCTGCAGCGCGAGCGGCCGGAGCCGCTTCTTCACCTCGGCCTCGACGTCGCGAGCCCGCTCGACCTGAATCGCAACGCGCGCGAGCTTGAGCTCGGCGCGGTGCTTGCGGCGCTTGAAGCGCCCGAGCCCGGCGGCCTCCTCGAGCAACGCACGGCGTTCCTCGGGCTTCGAGCCAAGAATCTCCTCGACGCGGCCCTGTCCGATGATCGAATGCATCCCTCCGCCGAGGCCGAGATCGGCGAGGAGCTCGACGAGGTCGATGCGGCGCACGGCCGTGCGGTTCAAGAGGTACTGACCTTCGCCGCCCCGGTGCAGGCGCCGCGCGACCGAGAGCTCGGAGTACGGCAGGGGCCCTTCACCTTCAGGGTTGTCGAAGAGCAGCTCGACCTCGCAGAAGTCTTCGGCCGCGCGGCCGCTGCCTCCCGCAAAGAGCACGTCGTCCGGCTTCTCCGCGCGGAGCTCGGTGGGGGCCAACGAGCCGGCCGCCCAGACGATCGCGTCGGAGACGTTCGACTTGCCGGAGCCGTTCGGACCGACGACGACGGCGACGCCCGGCTCGAGACGGATCTCGACCGGTTCAGGGAACGACTTGAAGCCGCGCAGCTTGATGGCGCGTAAGTTCACGCACCCGGAAACCTATCGGGCAGTACGGATGGTGGGTCATCCCCCGCCGAACCCGGCAGCAACACGAAAGCCGGAGGCTAAGACCAGGCGAAGCCGGGCTTAGCCGTAGGCGAACCGATGCGGGCACGGCCGCGTCAGCGCCCGTGCCCGTACGGAAGGGAACAACCGCCAAGCACCAACACAAAAAGAAGTGCGCGGGCTTTGCCCGCGCACGTTTACCACGAAGTGGCGTGACAGCTTCGAGCGAAAGCGAAGCTTTCGCTCGACTACGCCTCGTGCGCCATCTCCATGATCTTGTCGCGAGTCATCGACCCGACCATGTCTGGATGATCCGACTGGACGTGTGCCTCGACGTTCATGACGAGCTCGTCGTCTGACTCACCGAGAATCGTCTCCCCACAAGGGCAATCGACTGCTTTGGCCATTTGCTCCTCCTTTGGTCCGCCCGAGTCTATGCGGTCGAAACTTCGACCCCGAGCTTCTCGAGGGTTTCCTTGGCAGCCTCCTGTTCGGCGGCCTTCTTCGACTCGCCCGAGCCGACGCCGAGCTGCTCGCCGTCGATCATCGCCGCGCACGTGAACCGGCGATCGTGCGGGGGCCCGTCCACCTCGAGCACCGCGTAGTTCACGGCCTGACCCCTGCGGGCCAGAGCTTCCTGCAGCTCCGTCTTGTAGTCCACGTGAGACGTCAGGGCGTAGTCGATGCGACTTGCGAAGGCCTCGACGATCGGCTGCTCGATCTTCTCGAAGCCGTGCTCGAGGAACAACGCAGCCAGCGCGGCCTCGAGCAATGCAGCCAGGACGTTGCGATTGCGGGAGAGGCGCTCGAGCTCGTCCGGGGGAATGTCGACGCCACGCCTGGCGAGCTCGCTTCCGAGCTCGAGCTGGCGCGCAACGACGGCACAGCTCTGACGCGAAACGACGTGCGAGCGGATCTTCGCGAGGCGCCCCTCGGTGAAGTCCGGGTAGCGCTCGTAGAGCTCGCGTGCCATCGCGAGCTCGAGAACGCTGTCACCGAGGAACTCCAGCCGCTCGTAGGAGGCCGCCCGATCGACGGCCCACGACGCGTGCGTGTAGACCTGCTCCGCCCGGGCGTCGGGCAGACCTTCGATCAGCTTCCGAAGCGGGGCGACATCCCCCGCGGGCGCGCTACTGGTGCGAGGAGACGTAGTCGACGGCCTGGCCGACGGTCTGGATCTTCTGGGCGTCCTCGTCGGAAATCTTGATTCCGAACTGATCTTCGAGCTCCATGATCAGCTCGACGAGATCGAGCGAGTCCGCGTCGAGGTCCTCCTGGAACGAGGCCTCTTCTGTGATCGCACTCTCTTCCACGCCGAGCTGTTCGGTCAGGACTTCCTTGACCCGCTCGTACACTTCCTCGCGCGACGCTGCCATGTCACCTCACGTTGGGGGTCGGGGTTGCAGAGGGGCCGGATGCTAACACGCTCTCGCCCAGATTCTCAGTGAGCCTGCCGACGACGTCGTTCTCGACGCCGCGGGCCGCCAGCCGGATCGCGTTCGTGATCGCGCGCCGGGAGGAGTTTCCATGCGCGATCACGGCGAGGCCTCGCAGGCCGAGCAGGTAGGCGCCCCCGTACGCGTCCGGGTCGAGGCGATCGCGGAGCTTCCTCCCCGCCGGCCTGATCAGCAGCCCGCCGAGCTTTCCCAGCGCAGTCGCGGTGATCTCCTCGCGCAGGGCTCCCAGCAGGCCCGTGATCGTTCCCTCGAGGAGCTTGAGGGCGACATTGCCCGTGAACCCGTCGGTCACGACCACGTCCCCGCCTGCCGTCAGGAGATCCCGGCCCTCCGTGTTGCCGGCGAACGGAAGCTCGCTCGCGGCGAGGAGCGCATGCGCCTCCAGTGTCAAGTGGTTCCCCTTCTCCGGCTCCTCACCGATCGAGAGCAATCGGACTCGCGGCCTTGCGACGCCGAGGATCTGCTCGGCGAAGACGACTCCCATGTGCGCAAACTGGACGAGGTCCTCGGGTCGCGCGTCGGCGTTCGCACCCGCGTCGAGCAGCACCGATGGGCCTTGCCTGGCGGGGATCGTCACGGCGATCGCTGGCCGCCGGACTCCCTGAATGCGGCGAAGCTCGAGCAGGCAAGCCGCGAGCATCGCGCCGGTGTTGCCCGCCGACACGACAGCATCGGCCCTCCCTTCGGCCACCGCGCGGCACGCGGTCACGAGCGAGCTATTCGGCTTCGACCGGACCGCCTCGGTCGGCTTCTCGTCCATGGCGATCACGTCGGGCGCCTCGATCAGCTCCAGCCCCTGGGTGTCGAGGTCTTTCGGCCCGAGGAGGATCGGCTTGACGTTGTCCGTGGCCGCGGCGAGTGCGCCGGCGACGATCTCCTCCGGCCCGCGGTCGCCGCCCATGGCGTCCACGGCAACGCGGATCATTGGCCTACGGGACGCGCGTGCGGAGCGGCTCGATCTCGCGGCCGCGGTAGGTCTCGCACGTCGGGCAGACGCGATGGGGCCGCTTGGGCTGGCCGCACTGCGGGCAGAGGTTCAGCCGCGGCGACTCGATCTTGTGCTGCGCGCGGCGCTTGTCTCTCCGTGCCTTCGAGGTTTTTTTCTTGGGGACTGCCATGGGAACGCCGGAGTGTAGCTAGAGCTGCTCGCGCAGGCTCTCCAGGGCCGACCAACGCGTGTCCGCAGTCTCCTCCGGATGCTCGTGCGGCTCGTCGTTCAGGTTCTTGCCACAGACCGGGCAGAGCCCCGCGCAGTCGGGGCGGCAGAGGATCTTGTCGGGGAGCTCGAGCGCGATTGCATCGCGCGCCCACGTTCCGAGATCGAGGTTGTCGTCGTCGAGGTAGGCCATGCGCAGCTCCTCGACGCCCTCCGGATTCGACGCCGCCTGGTACTCGCGAGCGTCGACCGGAACCTCGAGCACGGCGTCCCCGAGGCAGCGATAGCACGGCCCGTGGAGCCGGGTGGTGAAGCGAAGGTCGAAGACCAGGCCGCTCGTCGCCTTCGTGATCGCGAGCAGCGTCGGCAGCGTGCCCGGCACCGGGAGGTAGCGCTCGCCGCCGAGCTCGAACGGTTCGAGCTCCAGCTCGATCTCCTCGCGATGCTCCTCCCCGGGGCGGAGCTTGACCTGTCGCAGATTGAAGCTCCTCATGGAGCCCAGGGTACCGCGGGTCAGGCAGCCGCTTTGAGCGGCTCCGGAACCTCGCCGACCACAGGCTTCTGCCTCGGCGCACGTGCCGTGACGATCGAGACGACGGCGACGACGATCGCGGCGCCGGCGATCACCGTCGTCCAGCCGATGGCCTCGTTGAGGAACACCGTGCCGAGCGCGACCGCAACGACCGGATTGACGAAGGCGTAGGTCGAGACGATCGAGATCCGGACGTTCTTCAGCAGCCAGGCGTACGCGGAGAAGGCGATCAGCGAGCCGACGACGACCAGGTAGACGAACGCGATCAGCGGCTTCGTCGAGAAGGTGTCGGCATGGATTCCGCTCGCCTCGCCGGATGCGAGACCGGCCACGCCGAGGAAGACGGCGGCGGCGAGCATCTGCATCGATGCCGAGAGCAGCGGGCTCTCGGGAAGGGCTGCACCGCGGGCGTAGAGGGATCCGCCGGCCCACGCCGCCGTCGTTCCGACGAGGGCGAGCATGGCCACGACGTCACCGCCGCCGCCGCCGGGCCTGACGAGCAGAGCCACACCGGCGAAGCCGACGACGAGGCCCGCAATCGCCACGGGCGAGAGCCGCCGGCCGAAGAAGGCACGGTCCATCAGCGCCACCCAGAGCGGGATGATCGCCACGATCAGCGCTGCGAGCCCCGATTCGAGCCGCGTCTCGGCCCAGGCGACCCCGCCGTTGCCGATCAGGAGGAGCGCCGCGCCGACGATCGCCGCCGAGCCCCATTGCCGGAGCGTGGGCCGGGCGCGCCCGCGCGAAGCGAACGCGTACAGCGCCGTCCCGGCGATCAGGAACCGCACGGAGGACATCAGGAGCGGGGGCATCGTCCGGTCGGTGACCCGGATCGCGAGGTAGGTCGAGCCCCAGACGAGATAGATCGTCGCCAAGGCGGCGACGACCGCTGCCGGGGAGCGGCGGGCAAATGCGGCGGTCACGACGAACTAGAGCGAGCGCCGGTCTTCAGGAAGACGCGAGTCGGCGCCGAAGAACACGGCCAACGGCCCGATCGCGAAGATGAAGACGAGTACGACGATCCCTGTCATAGACTCATGATCGGCATTCGCGCACCATTAGCACAAATCCAGTTAGGATGGACTTCGATTATGGAACCTGATAGCTGGCTCGGCGTCGAATTGCGCCACTTCCTGGCTCTGGAAGCCGTCGCCAAGGAGGGCTCCTTCGGCAAGGCAGCGGCCTCGCTCGGCTACACCCAGTCGGCCGTCAGCCAGCAGATCGCGACCCTCGAGCGCATCGTCGGCCACCGGCTCGTCGAGCGGCCGGGTGGCCCGAGGCCTGTCTCCCTCACCGAGGCCGGCCGGCTCCTCCTCACCCACGCCGACGCCATCGCGGCACGAGTGGCCGCCGCCCAGGCCGACCTGACTGCCCTCGCAGAAGGCCAAGCCGGGACGCTCCGCGTCGGCGTCTTCCAGAGCGTCGGCCAGCGCATCCTGCCCGAAGTGATGCGCCGCTTCCTCGAGGCGTGGCCGCAGGTCAACGTCACGTTGACCGAGTCCTTCGACGACGAGGAGCTCCTCAGCCTCGTGGAACGAGGCCAGCTCGACGCCACGTTCGCCGACCTCCCGCTGACCGAAGGCCCGTTCGAGTGGGTCGAGCTGGTGCGCGACCCCTACGTGCTTGTGGTCGCCGCGGGATCTCCGCTTGCACAAAGGGAAGCGGCCCCTACCTGGAAGGACATGGCCGAGCTCGATCTGATCACTCACAGGCACTGCCGGTCGCTCGCGCAGATCGAGAACGACGCGCGCCGCCCGTTGCGCTTCGTCTTCCGCTCCGACCACAACCAGACGGTGCAGGCGCTGGTCGCGACCGGCGTCGGAGTCGCGCTCGTCCCGCGGCTGACCATGGACGAGGAGGACGAGACGACCGAGCTGATCGAGCTCCGGAAGGTCCAGCCGCGCCTCATCTCGCTCGCCTGGCACCGCGACCGGTACCGCACCCCCGCGGCGCGCGCGTTCGTCGAGACGGCGCAGGCCGTCTGCGCCGAGCTAGAGCACGAGCCCTTGTTCGCCTAGCTGTAGGGCTGGTCGTCGTCGGAGGGGAGACCGGCGGCGACTCCGGCGACGACCGATTCCTGCGAACGCTCGTGCAGCCGCTCGCGGCCCCGCTTGACCGCGGTGAGGAACTTCTCGAGATTGACCTCGAGTGTCGACAGGATCGAGTCGGCCCAGTCCTCCATCTCGAGCCTCGTCTCCCTCGCCTGCCGCCGCGCCTCGTCGACGATGTCCTGCGCCTGGCGCTCGGCGATCTTGACGATCTCCGTCTGCGACGCCTCTCGAACAGCCTGCTCGCGCGCCTCCCCCAGGAGCCGGTCGGTCTCACGCTTGGCCTCGGCCAGCATCTCCTGACGCTCCTTGACGATCCAGCGGGCCTGCTTGATCTCTTCCGGGATCGTCGCGCGCATCTGGTCGAGGATGTCGTAGATCTCTTCGCGGTCGATCCGGACCTGGTCGGTCAGGGGCACGGCTTTTGCGTTGTGAACGAGGTCGTCGAGCTTGTCGATGAGTACTAGTACGTCCATCTAGCCTCCGAGTCTATCCCCGGCGCCCCGTGAGGCCGACGGGCTGGCGTTTTCAATTCTGACGAGCGCAGCGAAGTCACTAACCCCTCCTCGGAGAAAGTGCGGAGCACTTTCTCCGATTTATTCTTGCGGATTCTCCGGGGTTCCCGGCCGACCATCGGGAAAGAGCTCGGCGAACCGCCTGGCTACGGCCTCCGGGACGAGTTCGTCCACCTTCCCGCCGAAGGCGGCTATTTCCTTCACGCCGCTGGACGAGACGAAGCTGACGGCCGGGCTGGCCATGACGTAGACGGTCTCGATCTCGGGGGCCAGGGTCCGGTTCAGCTGGTTCATCTGGAACTCCCACTCGAAGTCCGAGATGACCCTGAGGCCCTTGACGATCACCTTCGCGTTCCACTTGTGGGCGAAGTCGACGACGAGCTCCGAGAAGACCTCGACCTCGACGTTGGGGAGATTCGTGAGCGCGTCCCGCAAGAAGCCGACACGCTCGGCGAGCGCGAACATCGGCGTCTTGTGCGTCGGGTTGCCGACGACTCCGACGACGACGCGGTCGAAGATTCCCGCTGCGCGACCGATCACGTCGATGTGCCCGTTCGTGACCGGGTCATAGGAGCCTGGTGCGATCGCGGTGATCATTCGTGCTCGAACACCGTCACCCGTGTGGAGCCGTATTTTCGCGAGGTTCGTATTGCGAGCCCGGGGAGCTCGGGCTCGGTCCTCGCCGCCGTCTCGAAGACGAGCAGCCCGTCTTCGGCGAGCACGCCGGACAGGTAGCGGGAAAGGGGCTGGTAGTCGGTCATCGTGTACGGCGGATCTGCGAGCACGAGATCGTACTTTCTGCCCGCCCCGGCTTCCTGCCCGAGACCTGTCACGGCATCCCGTCGCAGCACGCGCGCGCCGGTGAGGCCGAGCTTGTCGAGGTTACGCTCGATCGCGCGGACGGCCTCCGGATCTGACTCGACGAAGACGGCGCGCTCGGCTCCCCGCGAGAGCGCCTCCAGGCCCATCGCCCCGGACCCGGCGTACAGGTCGAGCACTCGCGCCCCCTCGACCCACGGTGCGACGATGTTGAAGACGTTCTCGCGCACGCGATCTGACGTGGGGCGCGTGTCGAGCCCTTTCGGCGCCTGGATCGTGTGCCCCTTGCGCGAGCCGGCGATGATCCTCACGCTTTCACCGCGACATTCTCGCACCCAGCAACTCGTGCAGGGTGTCGAGGTAGACGCCGTAGCCCGAGGGCGAGGCCCACTCCCGCGCGCTCTCGATGGACGTCCCTTCAGGCCATTCGTTGAATGTGAGAACGAGCTGCCAGCGGGCGTTCGAGGCCAGCATCGCGCCGATGTCGCCTCGCCAGCGTCCGACGTCCCTGGACAGCCGCGCCGTCGGCTCGCTCTCCTCGTCGAAGCCGGGGGCGATCATGAACGAGTCCGGAGCGAGGTTGTACTGTGGCAGCGCGGCCGAATACTGGTGCCACGCGTCCGGTTGCACCGCGCAGGTGCGAAAACCGGCGAACGCCTTGAGGACGATGTACGCGCCGACCGTGTTCGCCTCGCGCCAGCGCCTTGCGGTCGAGTCGCAGTCGTCGTCGGCGCTGCCGTACACGTACACGACGAAGCGCCCGTCGACCTTCAGGTACGCCGGCTGCATCGCATACCGGTCGCGGATGTACTCGAGGTCGGTGCGGATCTTCTCGATGCTCGGATTCTCGTAGCCCTCGCGCTCGTAGTAGATCGCCCATCGAAGCGGCGTCGTCCGCGCTGCGGCGAGGTAGCGCCAGAAGCGGAGGTCGGTCGGCGGATAGCCGTCGGGTCCCCACCACGAGTAGATGCCGGCATCGAGCCACGCATAGCGCAGCGCGTCCGTGTGCGCGAGCACGACACGCGCATCGGCGTTGCTGTAGTAGTCGAGCGATGGGTGGAACAGGCTGTACGGAAAGACCGGATCGCGGAACCACGCCTCGGGATACCACGCGTAGTAGAACGCGGCACGGATGGGGAACGAGGGCTGCGACGTGTCCGCGGGCGGTCCACGGAAGCGCGTGATGCGACCCGGTGGCGCGAACGTGAAGCGCACCGGGACGTCGATGTCGGTCAGCGTGTCGCGCGCAACACCGCTGAACACGAATCCCTTGCGCAAGGACCGCGCGGTTCGCGCCGTGAACCTGAGCTCGTACTGAGGCCGGTCGGGCTGGCTCGCATCCGTCACCTCGTAGGGCCGGGAGGCGAGCACCTGCCGGGCGTGCGCGAGCGTCCAGCCGTGCGGGCTCGCAACCAGGAGCAGGCTGACGAGGGCCGCAGTCACGACCCGAACCTTAGGCGCGAATCAGGCGGTCATCACGAAGCAGGCGTCGTGCGAGGACGGCGAGACCTGCACGCGCCGAGCGAGGCGTCCCTGACGGTCGAGGACACAGAACGTGCCACGGTCGAGCGACGGAGTGACGATCCAGCCGAACGCCTCCTGCACGTTGTACGAACCGTCGGGGACAGGGGTCGTGCGGAGCACCCGGCCGTCCTTCAGCGAGTGGACGCGCAGCGTCCCGTCCTCCCCGCTCGTCACGTACGCGTGCGCACCGAGGAACGTGACGTGCTGGGGCGGCGCATCGGCCGGGAGACGTCGCAGAACGTCGCCGCTGCGGCGATCGTAGACGGCGAGGGCCTTGCGATCTCCCGAGCTCACCCAGACCTGACGACCGCCCGGCACGATCCCGACGTCGTGCGCGAGGAACGGCGGGGTGATTCTCCCCAGCAGTCGCAGCGCCGCGGGCTTCGAGACGTCGACGGCCACGACGTGCTCCGCCTTCGAGCCGAGCGACACCCAGAGGATCCGTCCGCTCGGGTCGATCGAGACGTGACGCGCCGGCCCACCGACTGGGAGGCGCGCGATCTTGCGGCCCTGGACGACGTCGATCGTCACGACTTCGTGGCGGCCCGAATCGGTGATGAACGCGTGTCTGCCGTTCGGGGCCGCAGCGGCGTAGCGCGGCTCGTCGAAGCCATGGAGCACGTGACGGACGACGAGTTTCGGTCCGTCGATGATCGAGACGGCACCTTGCACGGTGTGACAGACGACGCCGGCGATGCCCGAGACGGTCTCGATGCTGCGCGGTCCCGCGAGCGTGCGGATGGAGCGCAGCACCTTGCCTGTCGAGAGCTCAACGACCGCGACGCGCGACTGCGTGTCCGCGGTGACGAGCGCGACCGGCGTCCCGCCGGCCAAAGAGTTGGGAGCGAAGCGCAGCGCGAGCGGCAGCGTCACCGCGCCGACGACGAACTCACGGCGGTTCATGGACGGGATACGGGCTCAGGCGGCCGAGAGGTCCCGCTCGGAGAAAGCCTGCTCGACCTCGTCGGAGAGCGGGCCCCCGGTGTCGACGAGCTCGTCGGCCAGCGCGCGAGCACGTTCGAGCAAAGGCCGGTCGTCGCGCAGGTGCGCGAAGTGGAGATCGGTCAAGCCCGACTGGCGCGTCCCGAGCAGCTGGCCGCTGCCGCGGATGTCGAGGTCGACCTCCGCGAGCTCGAACCCGTCGTTCGTGCGGACGAGCGCCTCGAGTCTCTCGATTGCAGGCTCAGTCAGGTCCTCGCGCGCGCGAGAGATCAAGAGACAGTAGGACTGCTCGGAGCCGCGGCCGACGCGTCCCCGGAGCTGATGCAGCTGTGCGAGGCCGAACCGGTCTGCTTCCTGCACGATCATGATCGTCGCGTTCGGGACGTCGACGCCGACTTCGATCACGGTCGTCGCGACGAGCACGTCGAGCTCCCCGGCCTTGAAACGCGCCATCAGCTCACGACGCTCGGCGGGTCGAAGCCGTCCGTGCAGCAGGCCAACCCGGTAGCCGCGGAGCTCGCCCTTCTGCAGACGTTCCGCTTCGGCTTCCGCCGCTCTCGCCTGTGTCGTCTCGGATTCTTCGATCAGCGGACAGACGACGTAGGCCTGACGCCCGGCGTCGAGATGCTTCCGCAGCCGGCTGTAGGCGGCCCCGCTGCGCTCCTCCGTCACCCAGGCAGTCGTGATCGGCTTGCGATCGGCCGGCGGCCGCACGATCTCCGACACGGCAAGGTCGCCGTAGACGGTGAGCGCGAGCGTGCGCGGGATCGGCGTCGCCGTCATGTGCAGGACGTGCGGCGAGCGGCCCTCGGTGAGGGCCTTGCGCTGTTCGACGCCGAACCGGTGCTGCTCGTCCACCACCGCGACGGCGAGGTCACGGAACTCGACGCCCTCCTGGATCAGGGCGTGCGTGCCGACGACGATGTCTGCGTTCGGGGCGAGGTCGCGCTCGCGCTTCGCCGTGGAGCTCGTCAGCAGCGCGCACGTTACGCCGAGCAAACGGCAGGGTTCCTCCAGCGTGAGGAAGTGCTGCTCCGCAAGTGTCTCGGTTGGCGCCATCAACGCTCCTTGCCGTCCCGCCTCCACGGCGCGCAGGAGACCGTAGAGGGCGACGACCGTTTTGCCGGACCCGACCTCGCCCTGAAGGAGCCGCTGCATCGGCACCGTCCGCTCGAGATCCCCGTCGATCTCGGCGATGGCGCGCTCCTGATGCTCTGTGAGTTGGAACGGGAGGACGTCGCGGTAGCGCGCGACGAGCTCGCCCGGCGGTCCGAGCGCCGGAGCGACCTCGGACTCGCGCTCCCGCCGCCGGCGTGCGAGCCAGAGCTGCAGCAACAGAAGCTCGTCGAATGCCAGCCGGCGTCGTCCCGCTTCGGCTTCGGCGAGCGATCGTGGACGGTGGAGCGCCCAGAGCGCATCGGCGCGCCCGGGCAGCGCTTCGCGCTGCTTCAGGTCTGCGGGGAGCGGGTCCGGGAGTGACGCCGGCAGCGCAGCGCCGACGATCTCGCGCAGCTTCTTCGCCGCGAGGTCCTCGCTCGCAGGGTAGACGGGGGCGAAGTCCGCAGTCGCCTCGGCATCGCCGATGTCGAAGCTGCGAACGTCGAAGCCGTACTTGCCCTGCCGCCCGCGCAGCCGCACCTCGGTTCCCGCCTGCAGCTGCTGTTGGAGCCAGGGCTGGTTGAACCAGGTCGCCGAGACCGTCGCAGTGCCGTCGCTGATCCGTGCCGTGAGCATCTGCAGGCGGCCGCGGCGCCGGTTCGAGACCGACAGCACCTCACCGGAGATCGCCACGTCCTCGTCGCCCTGGAGGTCGGCGATGCGTCTTTCGGGCACGGGCTCTTCGTAACGGAAGGGGCGGTGCGTGAGCAGGTCGCCGATCGTCTCGAGCCCGAGACGCTGCAGCTTCTTCTTCACCGCCGGCCCGACGCCCGGCAGGACGTCGACCGCGCGGGCGAGCGCCTCAGGCCTCGGAAAGCCCCGCGGCCTCGTCCATTCGTCCGCGTCTGCGCCGGCGAATCCCACCGGCAGGAGTACTTCGACCCTCGTCACTCCCTGTCATCGAACCAGAAGAAGCCGACGGTGCCGGGGCCGGCGTGCGTCCCGACGACCGCGCCGAGCGTCGTGATCAGCTCGACCTCGGCCTGCGGTCGTTCGTGGCGCACCATCTTGCGCAGCTGTTCGGCACGCTCGGGTGCATCCGCGTGCGCGATCCCGATCTTCAGCGTCGGTACATCCTCCGTGGTCGACGTGAAGGCGTTGACGAACTCCTGCATCGCCTTCTGGTTGCCGCGGACGCGCTTGAGCGGAACCACCTCGCGCTTGATCGTGAGGATCGGCTTGACGTGCAGCAGCTGGCCCGCCCAGGCACTCGCGCGCCCGATGCGTCCGCCGCGCCGCAGGAACTCGAGCGTGTCCACCGTGAAGATCAGACCGGCCTCGTCTTTGAAGCGCTCGGTCAGCGCAGCGAGCTCGTCGTCGGTCGTCCCGCGGTCGAGCCGGCGCTGGATCGCGAGCCCGAGCATGGCGATCGCGGCAGAGGCGGTCTCCGAGTCGACGACGCGCACCTTGTCGAGACCGAGCGTTGCCGCCGCGGTCGTCGCGCTCTGGTACGTCCCGGACAGCACGGACGAGAGGTGCAGCGAGTAGATGCGGTCATACGCGCCGAGCTCCTCGTAGGTCTGGAGGAAGTCGCCCGGTGTCGGTTGCGACGTCGTCGGCAGCTCCTCGGCGGTGCGGAGCCGGGCGTAGAACTCCTCCGGTGCGAGCTCGACGTAGTCGCGGTAGCTCTGGTCGCCGAAGAGGACGTAGAGCGGAACGACGCGCCAGTTCGGGAACCGCTTCGGCGCTTCGGGGAAGTCGGCCGTCGAGTCGAGGACGATCGCCGTGTTGGTCGCGGTCAGGTTCATGCCGCGTCGCGGATCGCCTGGATGATCTCGTCCAGCTCCTGGTCCTTCGAGAGGCACGCAACGGCACCGGCTTCGAACAGCGCGTCGACCTCACGCAGGTTCGCGGAGGCGGTGAGGCAGACGACCGCGACGCCCGGCGCCGCTTCACGCACGGCTCTCGTAGCCTGCACGCCGTCGAGCCCGGGAAGGCGGTAGTCCATCAGCACGACGTCGGGCTGGTGCTCCCGCACGACCGCCGCTGCCGACGAGCCGTCGGCGACCGACGCGACGACCTCCATGTCGGCCTGCAGCCCGAGCAGCAATTCGAGTGCCTCGCGGAAGCCCTGGTTGTCCTCGACGACGACGAGGCGGATCCGCTCGGCCACCCGCGGAGCCTATTCCGCAGAGAGCAGGAGCGGATAGTGCGGCTGGCCGCCGTCCTGCACGTCGAGCTCGAGGCCGGGATGGAGCTCCTCGATCCGCTTCACGAGCCCGTTCAGATCGGGCTCGTCGGCTCCCTTCAGGAGGGTCAGCAGCCCGCGGGGCTCCGCGAGCAGGCGTTCGGCCACGGCGGCCGCCACTTCCTCGAAGTCCGGCCCGCCGGCGATCGCCTCGCCGTTTGCGAGCCCGAGCCAGGCCCCCTTGCGAACCTCGAGCCCGTTCATCTCGACGTCGCGCGAGGCCTTCGTCACCTCGCCGGTCTTGACGCTCTCGAGCAAATCGCGCATCTCCCCGGCGTTCTCCTCGGCCGTCCGGTCCGGCTCGAACGCGACCATCGCGGCGAGACCGGCGGGAATCGAATCGGTCGGAACGACCAAGACGTGTTTCGACGTGACCCCCGCAGCCTGGTCCGCGGACAGGATCACGTTCGAGTTGTTCGGCAGGACGATCACCTCGTCGGCAGGCGTTGCTTCGATCGCAGCGACGAGCTCGGCGGTCGACGGGTTCATCGTCTGCCCGCCTTCGACGATCTTCGCGGCGCCGAGGCTTTCGAAGAGTCGTCGGTTGCCGTCACCGGCGACGACGGCGACGACACCGCTCGCCGTGGGTGGTGCGTCGGGCACGGCCTGGAGCAGGCGCTCCTCGCGCTGGTGGGTCTGCTCGTGCATGTTCGCGATCTCGACGCGCTCGATCGTTCCGAGGCGCGTCCCGACGCCGAGTGCGAGTCCGGGATCGTCCGTATGGACGTGCACCTTCAGCGCCTCCGGGTCGCCGACGACGAGCAGCGAGTCGCCGAGCTGCTGCAGCTCCGCCTCGATTGCATCGCTGTCGAGGTCGTCGCCCTCGATCATGAACGTCGTGCAGTAGCGGTACTTCGACAGTTCTTGATGAATCGCGTCGACGTTCAGCTCTTCGCGTTCGAACGGCGCGTCGGGCAGCGCTTCGCCGGCCAGAGTCGCCGCGATGCCGCGCACGATCTCGAACAGACCCGCTCCACCGGCGTCGACGACTCCCGCCTCGCGGAGAACGGCGAGTTGTTCGGGCGTGCGCTCCACGGCCTCCTCTCCACGCCGGACTAGCCGTGTGAGCAACTCCGGGATGTCATCATCTTCTGCGTCCTCGCTCTCCTCCGCCATTTCGCGAATGACGGAGAGCATCGTTCCCTCCACCGGCTCACGTACGGCGCGATAGGCGGCGTCGCGCGCGGCCTGAAACGCACGTGCGACGACGCGCGCGTCGATCGCACCCTCGCCGCCGAGCGCCTCCGCAGCACCGCGAATGATCTGCGACAGGATGACGCCGGAGTTGCCGCGAGCACCCATCAGCGCCGCGCGCGTGACTTCCTTGACGAGCCCGGGCCGGTCTTCGGTGTCTGTCTGCTCGAGCTGGTCGACGACGGCGCGGGCGGTGAGGGTCAGGTTGGTGCCGGTGTCGCCGTCCGGAACCGGGTAGACGTTGAGGTCGTCGATGCGCCGGCGGTTGCGTTCGAGCGATTCGAGCGCGCCGCGGGCAAGCTCGCGAACCGTGGTGAGGTCACTCACGCGGTGGACCTTTTCACGTCCTGGATCCGGACCTCGACCTCGGCCACCGGCAATCCCGTCAGGCGTTCGACCTCGTACAGAACGCGGTTCCGTAGTGTCGACGCCACCTCGGCGAGGTTGAGGCCGTACTCGACGACGACGCTGAGCTCGATCGTCACGCCTTCCTCGGCGTTGCCGCCGACCGTGATCCCCTGTCGCAGACGGTCGCGGGTCAGCAGCCGCTCGCGTGGGTTGCGCGCGGCCATTCCCACCACGCCGTAGGCCTCGGCGGCAACGCGGCCGACGATGTGCGCCACGGCTTCGTGGGAGATCGAGATTCGCCCCAGCGGGGATGACAGAGAGGGAGCTCGAGCGGCCTCCACGGCCGGATTAGACCGTGTCGCGAGGCTGGAAGTTGCTGCTCAGATGGCCTTTTGCACCTTGCCGCCCTTGAGGCAGCGGGTGCAGACGTATGCCCGGGTCGCCTTCCCCTTCAGGAGAACGCGGACGCGCTGGAGGTTCGGGTTGAAGCGGCGCTTCGTGGCCACCATCGAGTGGCTCCGGTTGTGACCGAAGCCGGGCTTCTTCCCGCAGACTGCGCAGACCTTGGACATCGGCCGGGCAGTGTAGCCGAGAGCCTGCGCGTGGGTCCCGACCGGACATGTTCCAGGGACAGTCCCTGGCACGCGGCCGATTCAGTCAGGTCCGAGGGACTGTCCCTGGAACGTGCCGGTAAAGGACGGTCAGCGGGACGCCGAAGCGCGCAGCTGCGCGAAGGCGTCGGCCATCTCGAGCGCAGTTCGTACGGCTTCGGCGCCCTTCGTGACTCGGGCTTCCGCCTGCTCGACGACGTCGACCGTCAGGACGCCGAACGCGACCGGGACGCCCGTCTCGAGCGCCGCCAGCTGCAACCCACTCGCCGCTTCCGAGGCGATGAACTCGAAGTGCGGCGTCTCTCCGCGTACGACGCACCCGAGCGCCACGACGCACGCGAAGCGGCGCGTCTTTGCGAGCGCCATCGCGGCGAGCGGCAGCTCGAACGCGCCCGGTACCGGCATGACGGTGATCGCCTCGCGGCGCACACCCGCCTCTGCCAACTCCTCGAGCGCCGACGCAAGCAGCTTGTTCGTGATCTCGCCGTTGTACCTCGACGCCACGATCGCGACGCCGCGGCGTGTGCCGTCGGGCTCGCCTTCGATGACGTTGATGTCGTCCGGGATGTCAAGCTCGCCCTCGGCATGCTGCTGGTCGCCGGGTGAGCGCAGGAGCGGCTCCTCCTCTTCTTCCTCCTCCTCCTCCTCCTCCTCGGACGCAGGCAGCTCCTCCTCTTCCTCGACCTCGCCTTCTTCGACTTCGTCGAGCTCGTCCAGCTTCGTGGGTTCGCCCGGCCAACGCTCGCTCATTCGCCCTCCAGGGGCTCGTACTTCAGATCCTGGTGATGAAGCTTGTGGCCGAGCTTGTCACGTTTCGTCGCGAGATACCGGGCGTTCTGCTCGTTCGGCGTCGTCTCGATCGGCACCTGCTCGACGACCTCGAGCCCGAAGCCCTCGATCCCGGTGATCTTCTTCGGATTGTTCGTCAAGATTCGGATCGTCGTCAGGCCGAGCTCGGCGAGGATCTGGTTGCCGATGCCGTAGTCGCGCATGTCGGGTTGGAACCCGAGCTCGAGATTCGCCTCGACCGTGTCGTAACCGTTCTCCTGCAACTCGTAGGCGCGCAGCTTGTTGAGCAGGCCGATGCCGCGTCCCTCCTGCGCCATGTAGAGCAGAACGCCGTGCTCCTCCGAGGCAATTCGCTCCAACGCCTGCTCGAGCTGCTCGCCGCAGTCGCAGCGCAGCGAATGGAAGACGTCGCCGGTCAGGCACTCGGAGTGAACACGGACAAGGACGTTCTCCGCACCCTCGACTTCGCCCTTGACGAGCGCGACGTGATGCTTGCCGGTGAGCTTCTCGCGAAACGCAACCGCCGTGAAGTCCCCGTACACGGTCGGCATCGAGACGTTCGTGACGCGCTCGACGAGCTGCTCGTGCCGGCGCCGATACTCGATCAGGTCGGCCACGGTGACGAGCTTCAGTCCGTGACGTTGGCAATACGGGATCAGGTCGGGGACGCGCGCCATCGTCCCGTCCTCGTTCATGATCTCGCACACGACGCCCGCGGGAATCAAGCCTGCAAGCCGCGCGAGATCCACCGCAGCCTCCGTCTGGCCCGCGCGGGCGAGCACGCCGCCGTCGCGGGCGCGCAACGGAAAGATGTGGCCGGGCTGGACGAGATCCTCGGGCTTCGCGTCGGGATCGACCGCGACCTGGATCGTCCGCGAGCGATCCGGCGCGGAGATCCCGGTCGTGACGCCCTCGCGTGCCTCGACGGAGACCGTGAAGGCGGTGCCGTACGGCGTCTCGTTTCGCTCCGTCATCTGACGGAGCCCGAGCTCGTCGCAACGATCCTCGGAGAGGCAGAGGCAGATGAGCCCACGCGCCTCCTTCGTCATGAAATTCACGGCCTCAGGGGTCGCGAACTGGGCCGCGATCGTCAGGTCACCCTCGTTCTCGCGGTCGGCCGCGTCGACGACGACCACGAACTTCCCCTGGCGGATGTCCTCGATTGCCTCCTCGACGGTGGCGAATGCGCTCTTTTCCTCGACTTTCACTCCGAAGATCGTAGCCCCGGAAGGAGGCGCTCCACGTACTTGGCGAGGACGTCGGCCTCGAGGTTGACCGGATTCCCGGCCGCGAGGCCCCCAAGCGTGGTCACCGCCAGGGTGTGCTGGACGAGCGCGACGGCGAATCCGGCGGCATCGAGGTCCGCGACCGTCAGCGAAACGCCCTCGACGGTGATCGAGCCCTTCTCCACGACATAGCGGAGGAGGTCGGGCTCGACGTCGATCCAGACCCGCGTGCCGTCGCCCTCTGGCTCGACCGAGCGCACGGTTCCAACCCCGTCGACATGACCCTGGACGTAGTGGCCCCCGAGCGGATCGCCTGCCCGGAGTGCCGGCTCGAGGTTCACCTCGTTCCCGAAGGGCTTGACCCGATCGACCGTTTCGACCATCACGTCGAAGGCGAGGTGACCGTTCTCGGAGCCGGTGAGCGTCAGGCAGACGCCGTCGACCGCGACCGAGTCGCCGATCTCGGCGGCGATCCCGCTCTCGACGACGAGCCGGCCGCCGTCGAAGGAGGCGACCCGGCCCTTCTCCCGCACGATCCCCGTGAACATGACCTAAGGCTACAAAGCGGAACGGGCCCTTCCGGGCCCGTTCGCGTCATCCCCCTCCTGGCGAAGCGCTAGACGCTTGCCAGTCCCCGAGACCGGGATCGCCGCCCGAGCCCGACCGCGGTGAGCAGCAACAGCGCTGCGCCGAAGGAGATCGAGGCGCCGATGCCGGCGTCGCTCCAGTTGAAGCCGTCCGACACTGACGTGGTTGAGACCTGGGTCGTCGGAACCGGGTAAGCCGAGTGCTTCTGGTTCGCGAGCGCCGCGCCCGCGGCAGTGATGCCAGGCCGGTTCCGGTAGTACTGGTTGGCCATGGCCATCCAGCGCATGCCTTCGACCTTGAGCTGCGAGACCGGCGACTGGACGGACATCTCCGAGGCGATCTTCTGGTGCGACGCGGCCCGGATGTATCCGGCCTGGACTCCCGGGGTCGGCCCGTCGACGTAGACGGCTGCCTGTGCGGTAGGCGCCACGACGGCGGTGGCGAGCGCGAGACCGAGAGCGATTCTCTTGAGACGGAAATGCTTGCGGATCATCGTGGTGCTCCTTCCCCTCTTTGCTGACCGTGCTGACCGGCCGAGCATCCCTCCCGCTGGTAACGAGAACCTCACGGGGGACCCACCGCTCCCCATCGCCCAGTAACCCTCAAAGACGAGCGGGCCCAGGTGGGCCCGCTCCTTTCATTGCCTGTCGAGGGCTACGCGTTCGCGAGGCCGGTCTTGCCGTTTCGCCGGCCGAGCTCCCGCATGAGCAGCAGGAACGCGATGCCGCCGAGGACGATGCCGGCGCCGATTCCGGCGCTGCCCCAATCGAAGCTGTCCGACGAAGAGCTCGTCGCCGAGACGGTGGTCTGCGGTCCGGTTGCGCCGCCGGCGCCTGGGCCCGGGACGCCGAAGCTGTTTTCGGAGCGCAGCGACGATTGACTCTGGTACTGGTTCGCCATCGCGTTCAGGCGCATTGCCTGCACCTTCAGCTGGAACGGGCTCACGCGTGGATCGACTGCAGTGATGTTGTCGTGCCGGTTCAGCAACAGCGCCGCGTGCCGGGCATCGGTGCCCTGGATCCCGGGCGGCAGGCCGGTGTCGACCATGACGCCTGTCACTGCCTGGGCGGCGGTAGGAGCCGCCAGAACTGCGAATGCAAGAGCGAGAAACGCTCGCCTAAGCCTCAAATGCCTGCGGATCATCTTGGTGCTCCTTCCCCTCTTTGACGTTGGGGAGAGCATCCCGCCGAGCGGTAACGCCGCCCCCACGGCGGACCCACCGGCGCCCATCGCCTAGTAAGGAACGGGACACAGTTGTAGGTTCAGGCGAGCCGCCATGGACTACCGCATCCTCGGGCCCCTCGAGGCGTTCGACGGCGATCGAGCGATCTCGCTCGGCGGCGCACGGCAGCGCGCCGTCCTGGCTCTCCTGGTCCTCCATGGCAACGAGACCCTGACGAGCGACGTGATCGTGGACGAGCTCTGGGGCGAGGAGGCCCCGCCGACCGCGGTCAAGGTCCTCCAGAACTGCGTCTCGGCCCTCAGGAAGGAGCTACCACCCGAGACGATCCGGACGGTCGCCGGCGCCTACTCGCTCACGATCGAGCCCGAGGAGCTCGACCGCGACCGCTTCGAGCGCCTGCTCGCGGAGGGCCGGGCCGCACTCGCCGCCGGCGATCACGCCGACGCGGCCGAGCAACTCCGGGCGTCGCTTGCGCTCTGGCGGGGAGCGCCGTTGTCGGACTTCGCCTACGAGGCATTCGCGAACGAAGAGGTTGCTCGGCTCGATGAGCTGCACGTCGCGGCGCAGGAGGATCTGATCGAGGCGGACCTCGCGCTCGGCCGCCATGACGAGCTCGTGCCGGAGCTCGAGTCACTCGTGACGCGATATCCGCTGCGTGAGCGCCTGCGCTGGCAGCTCATGCTGGCTCTCTACCGCGCGGGCCGGCAGGCCGAAGCGCTCGAGGCCTACCGCGCGGCGCGGCGCACGCTGCTCGCCGAGCTGGGGATCGAGCCCGGCCCCGCGCTGCACGAGCTCGAGCGCGCGATCCTCGCGCAGGATCCCGGGCTCGAGGCGGCCCGCCGCCAGACGACGCCCGGCAGGCGGCCGGGGCGCGCGGCGGCGACCCCGCTGGCCGGCCGGGACGAGCAGCTCGCGCTGCTCGGAGCCGGGCTCGACGACGCGCTGGCCGGCCGCGGACGTCTCTTCGTGATCGTCGGCCCGACCGGCAGCGGCAAGACCCGGCTCGCGGACGAGCTCGCGAGCAGCGCCAAGGAACACGGAGCCCGCATCCTGTGGGGACGCGGCTGGGACGGCGGCGGTGCACCGGCGTACTGGCCGTGGAGCCAGGCGCTGCGCGACGCTGGGCAGACCCTGGACCCGCCAGAGCCGGCCGACGCCGAAGCACGGTTCCGCTTCTTCGAAACCGTCACCGAGTCGTTGCGAGCGGAGGCCGCACGGCAACCGCTGCTGATCGTGTTCGACGACCTGCAGGCGGCCGACGACGACTCGATCGTGCTGCTCGAATTCTTCGCGACGGAACTGCCGGAGATGTCTGCGCTCGTGCTTGCACTCGGACGCCCCGAGACTGCGCGGCTCGACGAGCTCGGCCGTCACGCAACGCGAACGCTCGAGCTCTGAGCCGAGCAGCGACGCAAGCGCTCAGGGCTCGTGGACGTAGCCGCCGAGCAGAAGGTCGTCACCGACTTGCTCCGCTGTGAACCGCCGCAGCTGCACGGGAGCGAGCAGCTCCGGCGCGAACGCAGGACCGTTGCGGCCGATCATCGGTGCAACGAACAGCATCACCTTGTCGACCAGGTCCTCGCGCAGGAACGACTCGGCGAGCGTGGGACCGCCTTCGAGCAACAGCGACTGAACACCCTTCTCCGCGAGGGCTGCGAGCTCGTCAGCAAGCGCGCCGGTTCGCAGCTCGAGCCGCACGCCCGGCGGCATCGGCCCGCGCCCGAACGCGAGGCGCCGCGGTTGCTTGACCGCATCGACGCCGCGCGCCGTCAGCTGCGGGTCGTCGTGACGGACCGTTCCCATCCCGACCGCGACGGCGTCCATGTGTGCGCGCAGCTCGTGCACACGGTGACGCGACTGCTCCCCCGTGATCCAGCGCGCACCGGGAACCGCGACGCGGCCGTCAAGGGTCAGCCCGAGCTTCAGGACGACGAACGGCCGCTTTGCTTCGACCCAGGTCCGCCAGGCCTCGTTCTGGGCGCGCGCGGCGAACGAGTCCGCATGCTCGACCTCGACACCGGCCAGACGCAGAACCTCGAGCCCTCCCCCGGCCTCCGGGTTCGGGTCGAGCGAGCCCGCGACGACCTTCGCGACACCTGCGGCGAGCACGGCTTCCGTGCACGGCGGTGTCGTCCCATGGTGTGCGCAGGGCTCCATGGTCACGAAGAGGGTCGCGCCGCGTGCACGTTCGCCTGCGGCTTGGAGCGCGATCACCTCGGCGTGCGGCTCGCCCTTTCGTTCGTGCCAGCCTTCGCCGACGATCTCGCCGTCCCGAACGACGACGGCACCGACGACGGGATTGGGGTACGTCGTCCCGCGCCCGCGCTCCGCGAGTTCGAGCGCACGCTCGAGGTTCACGCGAGTTCCTGCACCAGCCGGCGGTAGGCGCGCGGCAAGTCCTCGCGACCGAAGATCGACGACCCGGCCACGAAGAGCGACGCGCCCGCGTCGTGCACAGCCTTGATGTTCTCCGGACCGATGCCGCCGTCCACTTGCACGTGAACCTCGGGCGGCAACACCGACCGGACGGTGCGGATCCGGTCATAGGCCTCCGGCATGAACTCCTGACCCGAGTAGCCGGGCTCGATGCTCATCACGAGCACCATGTCGACGCCCGCCGAGATCGCCGCGTGTGCGGCGTACGCCGGACTGGTCTCCGGCTTGAACGCGAGCCCGATCTGGAGATCCAGTGCGCGCGCATCGAGGACGACGGAGCGTAGATCCGGGCAGGCTTCGTAGTGGACTGTGACGCTGTCACCACCGGCACGCTTGATCGCAGCGAAGTGCTTCTCCGGCGTCTCCGTCATCAGGTGGCAGTCGACGAACGCACCGCTCTCGTGGATGATCGGCGAGATCCACTGCAGGACGATCGGGCCGATGGTGATCGGCTCGATGAAGTGGCCGTCGCCGACGTCGAAGTGAAAGATCCGCACGCCCGCGCGGAGCAACACCTCGATCTGCTCTCCGAGCCGCGAGAAGTCGGCAGCGTAGAGCGAGGGCTCCACCTCCACCGTTCTGATCCAGTCGTTCCAGCCCACGCGCTGCGAGTCTAGGTTCTGAGCCGGGCGATGAAGAAGCCGGCAGTTCGGTGGACGTGCGGCTGGGTGAGCAGGAACTCGGGTCGGTTCGGATGGCGGAACTGCGGCCACTCCTCTCCGAGCGGCTCGATCTGCAGGCCCGAGGCGTCGACGACGGCTTCGTTCTCGTCGGGGTCCATCGTGCAGACCGAGTAGACGATCGTGCCGCCCGGCTTCACGCGTTCCGCTGCAACCCGCAGCAGCTCCTGCTGGAGCTCTGGCAGCGGCCGGGCACGCCAGCGCAGGTCGGGCCGCGCCGCGAGGACGCCGAGCCCGGAACACGGAGCGTCGACGAGAACGCGATCGAAACCGCTCAGCTCGGGCGGCAGCTTCGTCGCGTCGGCGTTCACGACCGTGACGTTGTCGGCGCCGAGCAGCCGGCAGTTTTCTTGCAGTTCTCGCGCACGTCCGGGATGGAGCTCGACTGCGACGACCTCGCCCTGGAGCTGCGTCGCCTTGCCGCCGGGCGCGGCGCAGAGATCGAGTGTTCGCTCTCCGGGCTTTGCGCCGACGACGAGCCCGGCGAGCTGCGACCCGCGGCTCTGCGGCCAGATCAGCCCTGCGCGAAGCGCCTCCTCGTCGATCCGCTCGACGTGCAACGCGTCGGGAAGATCCGCGTCGGGCCGGCCCTCGACGTGCCCGGACTTGCGGCGGTTCAACCGGACGACTCGCTCCGCCGGCTCGTTCTGCGCGCGCATGAGCGCAAGCGCCTGCTCCGGGCCGAGCCCCGCCCACCAGAGCTCCGCGATCCAGTCCGGGTACGAATGCTTGAGTGCCGCGGCTTCAGCCGTGTCCTCGGGAAGCGCGTCGAGCAGCCCACGGATCCCTTCCGAGAGCCTGCGCATGACGGCGTTTGTGAACGGCACGGCCCGCTCGAGCCGCGCCCGGCGGACGAGCTCCACCGTCTCGTTCACCGCCGCGTGCTGCGCGACTTCGGTGTAGCCGAGCTGGTAGGCGCCGAGCCGCAGCGCTGCGCGAACCGGTGGGTCGAGCTTGCGGACAGGACGCTTGCCGAGCTGCCCGATCGCGTGGTCGAGCGTGCGCACGCGCTGCACGGTTCCGAACGCCAGTCGTTGCGCGAGTGCATGGTCGCGACTGTCGAGGTTCTTCGCGGCACTGCGGAGAACGCGATCCGCGTATGCGTCCTCCTCGAACACACGGAGGACGACTTCGTACGCCGCCTGACGGGCCGTCATCGCAGTCCGCGCTGGAACTCGTCGTACGTCATGCGTCGCTTGCCGTCCGGTTGCACCTCGAGCGGCTCGAGTCTCCCGCCGGCAACGCGGGCCTTCCAGATCGTCACCGGACGTCCGTACAGCTCGGCCCTTGCGCCGATGTGCGGCGAGAGCGCGCGGATCCGGTTGAGCAGCTCGTCGGGCGGGCAGCTCCAGTCGAGCTCGCGATCAGCGGCGGTGATCTTCTCCGCATACGTTGCGCCCTCCTCGTCCTGCGGTGTGAACTCCGGCTCTGGCAGGACGGCGTCGAGCAGGTCGACCACCAGCTCGGCCGACTTCGCGTAGACCGCGCCGGCATCGTCTTGCTCGCCGATCGGGAACGACCGCTGTGCGGCGATCGGGCCTGCATCCAGTTCCTTGACAGTGCGGTGGATCGTCACGCCCGTTTCGGTGTCACCCGACATGATCGTGCGCTCCACGGGCGCCGCGCCGCGCCAGCGCGGCAGCAGCGAAGGATGAACGTTCAGCCACAGCCGCTCGGAAAGCACGTCCTCCGGAATGAGCAGCCCGTAGGCCGCGACGATGACGGTGTCGGCGCCGAGGTCGAGCCCCGGCGCGGGCTTCGCGGGCTGCAGCACGGGAATGCCGAGCCGTTCCGCTGTCTCCTTCGCGGGAGGCGCGCCGGTCTTGCGGCCACGCCCGCGCGGCGCGTCGGGTCGTGTCAGCAGTGCCGTGATCTCGTGGCGCGCGGCGAGGCGCTCGAGGACGTCCGCTCCAAAGGGCGCCGTCGCTGCGACGGCCAACTTCACGTCAGCGGATGACGAGCCGTGGGCGCAAGGTTCCGAGCGCTTCACGGCGGGCTTCGGGCGTCGTGCGGTCCAGGATCAGCGTTCCGTCGAGGTGGTCGAGCTCGTGCTGCACGATGCGCGCGATGATCCCCTCGAAGTCGTAGCCGACCTCGTCACCCCGCTCGTCACGGCCCTCGATCCGCACCGACGTCGACCGCTCGACCGGCATCGTGACGCCCTGGATGGAAAGACAGCCTTCGTCGTCGGTGTCCGACTCGTCGCCGCGACGCACGATCTCGGGGTTCACGACCACGGCGACCTTGTCCTCCTCCGGCGCGAAGACGAAGACACGCCGGAGCACACCGACCTGCGTGGCAGCGAGGCCGACGCCGTTCGCGTCCTTCATCAGCTCGCCCATGCGCGTCACGAGCCGCTTGAGGTCGTCGTCGAACTTCTCCACCGGCGGTGCCTTCATGCGCAGGACGGGGTCCGGGTACTGCCGGATCTGAGCGAGCGCAAGTTGACGCCGAGCCTCGTGCTCGGCGTCCAGCTCTTCGTTTTTGACCTCTCCCTCGACCTGCGCCACGCGGGCACACTATCCATGTGGAACGTCGTGAGCGCGAGGCGATCATGCGGCAGGGCGTGACCCGTCCCGAGACGCCGCGGGACCGCAGGGAGCGCGAGGCGCTCGCGGAGGACCTGAAGGGCAACCCGCTTGCCGGCGAGCCAATTCGGCAGCGCCTCAGGAACTTCCGGCCGGACGCGAGCGCCGCGATCTTCGCGCTCGGCGGGCCCACGGCGTGGATGCGACGGCTCCGTGCGATCGAGCTCGCGATCGGCGCGCACGAGCTAACGCTCGCGGAAACGTGGCTCGGGTTGCGGGAGGAAGTAGGCCGCGATCCGGCCCGGTTTGGCGCGGCGTGGCGGGCGCTCGCGGAGAGCTGGGACTTCACCGACGTGAACGACCTGATCGAGCGGCACAACCGGCACTTCCCGGCCGAGTCGAGACTCCCCATGAATCCCCGCACCGGCGACTTCGTCCTGATCAACGGCCGGCCGTATACGCGGGAGCCGCTGGACGCAGCCTGGATTCTGGAACGATTCCCCGGGGAAGTGCAGACTTAGGACATGGACTCGCTCGCAGGACACTTCCTGATCGCCTCGCCACAGATCCTCGACCCGAACTTCCACCGGGCCGTGGTCCTGATCACCGCGCACACGGACGAGGGCGCGGTCGGCCTGATCCTCAACCGCTGTTCGGAGGCGACGGTCGGAGAAGCGGTGCCGCAACTCGCGCCGGTGACCGACCTCGACGATCCGGTGTTCGTCGGCGGGCCGGTGAACCCGGAGGGTGTCGCCGTGCTCGCGGAGTTCGAGGATCCGGACGACGCGGGGATCGTCGTGCTCGAGGACGTCGGCTTCGTCGCGCTCGAAGAAGCGCTCGAGGTGCGTGCGCCCGACCTTGCGCGCGCGCGTGTGTTCGCGGGTGTGGCGGGTTGGGGACCGGAGCAGCTCGAGGACGAGCTGGAGCGCGACGACTGGATCATCGAGCCGGCGAGCATCGACGCGATCTTCACGGACGATCCCGACAGGCTCTGGAGCGACGTGCTCCGCCGCAAGGGCGGGCACTACGAGCTCGTCTCCCGCATGCCGCTCGATCCATCTCTGAACTAGAGGCTCTGCGGATCCACGTCGACGACGGTCGCGAGGCCGGCGCGGCGCATCGCCGGAGCGGCCGCGCTGAGCAGCCGGCTCGCCTGCGCGGCGAGTGCGCGTGGTTGCTCCGTCTTGGCCACGAGCTGGGCGCGGTACTTGCCGCGCAGCCGAAGCAGCGGGGCCGGCCCGAGCACGTCTCCGATGAGGCTCTCCTTGACCTCGCTCAGCGCCTGGAGCGGCGCATCTGGGTCGGGCCCGCTGACGACGATGCGAACGAGATGGCTGAACGGCGGGTAGCCGAGCAGGCGACGCCGGTCGAGTTCGCTGTTGAGGAAGCGCTCGACGTCGTGGCGGGCCGCAAGCTCGATCGCGCGCGAGTCTGGCTGGAACGTCTGGACGAGCACCCGCCCGGGCGCGTCGCGGCCGCTGCGACCTGCGAGCTGCGTCAGCAACTGGAACGTCCGTTCTTCCGCTCTGAAGTCAGGCATGCCGAGCCCGGTGTCGGCGTCCACTACAGCGGCGAGCGCGACGCCGGAGAAGTGGTGGCCCTTGGCGACCATCTGCGTGCCGACGAGCACGACCCGGTCGGCCTCCGCGAAACGCGCCAGCGCGGCGGCGAGCGCGCCGGGCTTCTCGACCGCGTCCGCGTCGAGCCTGATGCGTTCCAACTCGGGCAGCTTCGCCTCGAGCTCACGTTCCAGTCGTTGCGTTCCCGCACCGAGTCGCGCGATCTCCGTGGAGCCGCACGTGAAGCACGTTTCCGGCTCGGGCTCCGTGTGTCCGCAGTGATGGCAGCGGAGCCGGTGATCACCGTGCAGCACGAGCGCGACATCGCAGTTGTCGCAACGCACCGTCGTCCCGCATGCACGGCAGTGAAGCGCGGGCGCGACGCCCCGGCGGTTGAGCAGCAGGATCGCCTTGCCGCCGTGCTCTTCGATCGCGCCGAGCTCCGCAAGGAGTGGCGCCGACAACGGGTAGCCGGCCTCCCGGCGCAGGTCGACGACACGCACGGGCGGCAGCGGGCCTGCGAGGCGGCCGCCCAGGTTGAGGCGCTCAAGGGTCCCCCAGCTCTCCGGGCGTGGCGTCGCGCTCCCGAACACCGCGACGGCGCCTTCGAGAGCGGCGCGTTTCGCGGCGACCGTGCGTGCGTCGTACCGCGGATCGGACTCCTGCTTGTACGACGCGTCGTGTTCCTCGTCGACGCAGATGATCCCGAGCCGCGGCACCGGTGCGAAGACGGCGGAGCGTGCGCCGACGACGATCGGAGCCTCGCCGCTCGCGATGCGTGCGCGCTCGTCGCGACGCTCTGCCTCGCTCAAGGCGGAGTGAAGAACGGCGATGCGCTCACCGAAGCGTGCGCGAAAGCGTCCGAGCGTCTGCGGCGTCAACGCGATCTCGGGCACGAGGACGATGGCGCCGCGGTTGCGTTGCAGTGCGGTGGCGCAGGCCTGGAGGTAGACCTCGGTCTTTCCGCTGCCCGTGGCGCCGTAGAGGAGGAAGTTCGCCGATTCGCCTGCGTCGAGCGCAGCGGTGATGCGCTCGAGCGCAGCCTGCTGTGTCGCGCTCAGCTCGGCGGGCTCCGCCTCTCCGGTCAGTGCGTCCCGCTCGGCCGGTTGTGGCCGCGTTCCTCGCGCCTTCCGCTGCACCGGTGCGACGAGCGTCAGTGCGCGACCGGGAGTCGAGCCGTAGTAGTCCGCGACCCAGAGCGCGAGCTCGACGAGCGGCCGCGGCAGCTCCTCGACGACCCGCTCCACCGGCGACGTGTCGATCCCCTTTGGCGGCTGCACGTCGACCTCGGTCACGACGCCGCGCTGCTTCGAGTTGCCGAAACGAACCTCGACGACCGCACCGGGACCGACGTCGTCCGGAATCTCATACGTGAACTCGCGGGCGAGGGCGCGCGCGGTCACGAGTGGATAGACCGAGGCGTAACGGGTCACCCGGCCACCCTACGGCCGGGGTGTGACGCTAAGCCCCTGCGGCGACGAGGATGAAGTCTGTTGCGAAGCCGAGGAAGAGCCCGAGCATGATGCCCCAGGTCACGAGCGTCTTCGACGCGAGCGCGCGTCCGACGTTCAGCAGCTCCATCACGACGTAGAGGATCGAGCCGGCTGCGAGGGCGAAGAAGACGATCGACACCGCCTCGCTGACCCAGACCTGGCCCACGACGGTGCCGAGGAACGTCGGGCCGCCGCCGATCAGGCCGAGAAGGGCGAGGAAGCCCCAGGTCGGCCGCTCCTTGTCGCCGGCGAGCGGCGCGCAGATCCCGAGGCCTTCGGTCGCGTTGTGCAGGCCGAAGCCGATGATCAGGACGATCGCGAGGCTGATCTGGTCCGACGCGGCGGACTGTCCGATCGCGAGCCCCTCGGAGAAGTTGTGCAGGCCGATGCCGGTGGCGATGAAGATCGCAAGCCATCTCGCCGGGGACATTCCGACGAAGTGGTGCTCGTGCTCGAACTCTGCGGTCGACGCCGCGCCCGGACCGAGGAACGCGCGCCGGCGGCGTCGTTTCATCCAGACGTCGTAGTAGACGAGGCTCATCAGCCCGACGAAGAAGCCCGCTGTGAGCAGGAACGCAAGCCAGAGGAAGCGCCCGTCGCGACCGTCCTCGAGCGCGGTCTCGATCGGTCCGACGGCGCTGCTCAAGACGTCCCAGAACAGGAAGATCAGGATGCCGGTGGCGGTCGAGGCGAGGAAGGCCTTCGTCTCGGCGGTGACGCTCTGCATCCGCCCGATCGGCAGGCCCAGGAAGATCGTGAACCCGGCGATGGCGCCGAGCCCGAGAATCTCAGCGGTGCTCATGTAAGGGTCACCTTACAGGTTACGATCACCGGGATGGCGCAAGGACACTCGGTCGACGAGTACCTCGAGACGATCTACTTTCTGGCCTTTCCGATCGGCGAGTACCGCCCGCTCGGCGGCGGGTCGCCGACCCTGGCCTCGCGTGTGGCCGAGATGCTCGGCGTCTCTCGGGCGTCGGCCGGGGAGATGCTGAAGCGGCTCGAGGGCGAGGGGCTGATCGAGCGGGGCGAGCACAAGGAGGCGCTGCTCACGGAGACGGGGCGCAAGCGCGCCGAGCGGGTCGTCCGCAAGCACAGGATCATCGAGCGGCTGCTCACCGACTTCATGGGCTACACGCCGGCCGAGGCACACGTCCAGGCCGACCTCCTTGGGGACACGTTCACGGAAGACATGGTCGAGCGGATCGAGGAGCGCCTCGGGTATCCCGATCGCTGTCCGCACGGCTGGCCGGTCGACCCAGACTTCGAGCAGGCGGAGAACCGTGAGCTGGCGCCGCTGTCGGACCTGGCCGCCGGCGACCGCGCGACGATCGTCCGGCTGGCGGAGCACGACGGCGAGCTCCTGCACTGGTTCTACGACGAGGGCCTTGTCCCGGGCAGCGAGATCGAGGTCCGGGAAGCCCAGCCCGCCGCGGGCCAGGTCACGGTGAAGCTGAACGGCCAGGAGCGGGCGATCGGCGAGAAAGCCGCAGCGGGCCTCTTCGTCCGCCCCGCGTAGCAACAGCCTCCGAAGCGGGCGGGGCCCGAAACGGCGCGTTCCAGGGACAGTCCCTGGCACATGCCGTTCGCGGACACGTCACCTGCCTGGCACCGGACAGGGCCGAAAGAGCCACGTGCCAGGGACAGTCCCTCGGGTTAACGAGCGGAGGAACCAGAGCCGATATGACAGGCATGAGCGCCGTGCCGACCACGGCTGCCCGAAACGCGGCCGAGCCTCTCGCTGTTGCGCGCACCCTCGCGGGCCGCATCGCGCTGCCGCTCGTCTTCCTTGCTGCGACCGCGT
>Ga0307312_10000109_pt1 | contig 31350 bp, 21 predicted proteins | sample ER_DNA_202_FD_194489 | JGI IMG/M metagenome (GOLD analysis project Ga0307312, IMG submission 194489) | Bulk soil microbial communities from the East River watershed near Crested Butte, Colorado, United States - ER_DNA_202 | ecosystem: Environmental > Terrestrial > Soil > Floodplain | place... | reverse complement strand
CAGCTCAACGAGGGCAGCACCGACGTGGTCTCGACCTACCGCGAGAGGGTCGCGAAGGCAGAGATGCCCGAGAGCGTCCTCACCGAGGTCAACCGCGAGCTCGACCGCCTAGAGCGCACGAGCGAACAGAACCCCGAGTACGGCTGGATCCGCACCTACCTCGACTGGATGCTCGACATCCCCTGGAACGTGCGATCAGACGACAACTACGACCTGGCCGAGGCGCGCCGGATCCTCGACGAGGACCACACCGGCCTGGCCGACGTGAAGGACCGCATCATCGAGTTCCTTGCAGTGCGCAAGCTGCGCAAGGAGCGCGGGCTCGAGGTTCTCGGCGGCCGTGGGTCGGGCGCGATCATCACCCTGGTCGGGCCTCCGGGAGTTGGCAAGACCTCGCTGGGCGAGTCGGTTGCTCGCGCGCTTGGTCGTAAGTTCACGCGCGTCTCTCTTGGCGGAATCCGCGACGAGGCTGACATCCGTGGCCATCGGCGCACCTACGTCGGCGCGTTGCCGGGCCGCATCGTGCGCGCCCTGAAAGAGGCAGGCACCAAGAACCCCGTCATCATGCTCGACGAGATCGACAAGGTCGGCAGCGACTGGAGAGGCGACCCATCGGCCGCATTGCTCGAGGTCCTCGACCCCGCGCAGAACAACACCTTCCGCGACCACTACCTGGAGGTCGACCTCGACCTGTCGGAGGTCTTGTTCATCCCGACCGCCAACGTGTCCGAGACGATCCCGGCGCCGCTGCTGGACCGCATGGAGTTGATCCGGCTTGACGGTTACACGGAGGAGGAGAAGGTCGCCATCGCGCGTGACCACCTTTTGAAGCGGCAGGTAAAGCAGGCCGGCCTCAACCCCGAGGAGGTCAGTGTCACCGACGAGGCGATCATGAAGGTGATCACCGACCACACCCGCGAGGCGGGTGTCCGCAACCTGGAGCGCGAGCTCGGCAAGATCACACGCAAGGTTGCGACCAAGGTCGCCACCAAGGTGCTCACCCCGCCCGTTGCAATCACGCCTGACCGCGTGCGCGAGTTCCTTGGCAAGCCACGGTTCGACAACGAGGTCGCGGCTCGTACAGCCGTGCCTGGCGTGGCCACAGGGCTCGCCGTGACCGGCATCGGTGGAGACGTGCTCTTCGTCGAGGCCACCTCCACGAACGCCAACGGACAGGGAGGCAACTTGACTCTGACCGGGCAGCTCGGAGATGTGATGAAGGAGTCGGCGCAGATCGCCCTCTCATACGTCCGCTCGCACGCGGCCAACCTGAAGATCGAAGCCGACGCTGCCGACAGGGCGTTCCACATTCACGTGCCAGAAGGCGCAGTGCCCAAGGACGGACCGTCCGCCGGCGTGACGATGACCACCGCCATCGTGAGCTTGCTCACCGGGCGACCGGTCAGGAGCACGGTTGGCATGACGGGCGAGGTCACCCTGCAGGGCCTGGTGCTGCCGATCGGCGGCGTCAAGCAGAAGGTGTTGGCGGCTCACCGTATGGGCCTGACCGAGGTCATCCTCCCGAAGCGCAATGAGAAAGATCTCGACGACGTGCCCGACAGCGTGCGCAAGGTGATGACGTTCCACCTGGCGAGCCGGGTCGAAGAGGTCCTCGAGTTCGCGCTCGAGCAGCCTGCCGAGTCAGGCATCCGCGCGGCGTAAGGGTTTGGGCCGAAGCTCGAAAGAGGTCCTGGAGAACTCGACCACGATCGCCGTGGTCGGCGCTTCCAGGGATCCGAACAAAGCAGGAGGCTCGGTGCCTGAGGGCCTCCAGCGACGCGGTTTTCGCATCTTCCCGATCAACCCGTTCGCGGATGTCCTCTTTGGTGAAAAGGTGTACCGCTCGTTGGCGGAGGTGCCTGAAAAGATCGATCTTGTCGACGTGTTCAGGCCTGCCGCCGATGCTCCGGAGATCGCTAGGCAGGCGGTGGGCGTCGGCGCGAAGGCGCTGTGGCTCCAACTCGATATTCGGTCGGGGGAGGCGCGCAATATCGCAGAGGCGGCAGGTCTCGACTATGTCGAAGACGAATGCACGGCGGTGGTGACCGCGCTTTACCGAATCAAGAAAGAAGCCGCCTTATAGGTCGGTTTAGTGCGGGTGGCGCGACGCTGCGCTAGTCGACGCGGGCGCTGATTCAGGACTGCCCGACCTTTCTTTCACCGCAAGCACGAAAGCGACCAACCAGAGGGGGAGCGCGACGATCGTGATGCGGTCGCCCTGCGAGAAAGTCAAACCACCTGCGACGAAGACGTTCAATGTCGCGACGCAGAGAAGCGCAAGCCGTCCATCACGTGCGCGCCGAAGCGCCACCCCCACGAATGGGATCATCGCCACCAACAGGATGAAGTAGGTGGCTTGCATAGCCAAGATCACACGCGCAATGCTTGGGTGACCGTGAATTAGGAAGTTGGATCCCGCCAAAAGGTTCTCCAGCAACGTGGAGACGAACACGGCAACGGCGTCGCCGAAATGGTTTAGCACGAGCCGAGCGGCATCGAGACTGCTGAGGCCAACCGATTTCAACCGCGCCGTTTCGACATCGCTGCTTTGTCCAATCACCACATCTAAGCGAGATAGGAAGTACCCGCGAATCGCCTTCTCCCCGATGTTCGAGATGCCGAAGAAGCCATTGAAATGGACATTTACTGCAAGCTGAATGGCGACCGGCATCAGGCAAGCGGCGAGTGCAAATGTGGCGAGCCCTCGCCCTGGGCTCCTGGCGATTCCGACGAGCAGTACAACCACCACGACCGCCAGAAGGAACTCGAACTCCGGTTTCACGACCACGAGCAGTGACACCGGTAAGAGGGCCCACGCAACCTGTGATGCGGTCGGCCTGCTGGTGAGATGCGAAAGACCGTAGATCCAGACCGCCAGCAAAGCCACCACTGTGATCTCAGTCAATCCCTCGAAGGTGAGCAGGATCAGCGATATGTTCGTCGCCAGTACGACGAACACGAGGGCCGCAGCCCGATTGGACTTCACGAACCGGTAAGTGGCCGCAGCCGAAACGTTGAGCATGATGAACCAGAGGGCAATGTTCTGGAACCAAATGCCGAGAATCCCCCCTATACGCTGAGCCAGGCCCAGCATCAGTGGATAAAGGAAAGGACGCCAGGCCGAAGCCTCCGTGCCGGCCCGAGCTCCAAAGATCCAATCTGCAACCGCGCGGTACTCCAGCGAGTCAGGGCGGCTAAAGACTTCGGAGTAAACGTGCCGCGCTGAGCCTGATGCCCAGCTCACCAATAGGTAGATGGTCAGCGCAATCAGGTTGAGGATGATCAGCCGCGACGGACGCATCAAGGTAACCCAACTTATCATGGTGGCTGCCGTCCTCAATCTCGCCAAGAAACCGGCGCCAAGGCTCTACCGCTACTCTCCACAGATGGCTCCGCGAAATCCTCATCATCGCCTCCGAGACCGAAGCGTCGAATGCGAGCTGAAGTTCCGGGTCGCCGGTTCTCACGCTCATGATCGGCTGCGCGCCATCCTGCGCAAGAGAGGAGCGCGGCTCGAGGGCAAATACGACGAACAGAACTACAGGTTCGAAGGCCCGGGCAAATCCACACGTCGCACGACGCTGCGGCTGCGGGTCCTTAACGGCGGTCCGCGAGGGGTGCTCACGGCCAAGGGTCCGGCCAACTTCGTTGGTGGGGTCAAGGTTCGTGAAGAGACTGAGGTCGAGGTCAAGGACGCCCACGCGACCCTCGACCTGCTCACCGAGCTCGGCTTTCGAGTTGCGTTCACCTACAACAAGCACCGGGCGATGTGGATGCTCGACGGAGCCGTAACCGTGACGCTGGACACGCTGGAATATGGTTGGTTTGTGGAACTCGAAGGACCGCTCGAGGTTCTACCTGGGCAGGCTCGCAGCCTCGGCCTCAATCCTGCAAAGGCACTGAAAGACTCCTACTCGGTGTTGGCCCGAAAGCATCTGGCGAAGCTCAATCGAGCAGCCGGGGTGTGTTAGCAAGCAATCAGTCTCGAGATATTGCAGATGGATTCGAAGGGTCCCAGTAGTCCCAGGACCCGAACTCGCCAGCTGAGGCAAGAGCGCTACAGTGTGGGCCCGATGTCGGGACAGTCGCGTGGCCAACTGTCAGTCATGATCCCCGCCTATAACGAGGAACGCACAATCGAGCTGATCCTTGACCATGTCCTCGCACGACCCGAGGTGGGCGAGGTGATCGCCATCGACGACGGCTCCACCGACGGTACCTGGCCAATCCTGTCGCGTGTTGCGAATCGCCATAAGCGGTTGCGAACCTTCCGACACGAGGTCAACCAAGGCAAGGGAGCGGCACTCCGGCGAGCTGTGAGTGAGCTGCGTTTGCCGTTCGCCTTGGTTCAGGACGCGGACCTCGAGTACGACCCACGTGACTACCCATTAATTGTGGAACCACTGATTGAAGGCAGGGCGGACGCCGTATACGGCGTGCGGGGCTTCGCTGGACAAACCTCTCACAGCTTTTGGTTCGTGATGGGCAACAAGGTCGTCACCTTTGCGACCAACGTTCTATTCGATTGCTATCTCTCGGACATGGAGACTGGCTACAAAGTTCTGCGCTCGGAGCTCTGGAAGCGGCTCAACTTGAGTGGCATGCGCTTTGACATCGAACCTGACATCACCGCACGGATCCTGCGTCTCGGTTACCGGATTCACGAGGTCCCGATCCGCTACTACGCCCGCAGCCATGAAGAAGGGAAAAAGCTGACCTGGCATGACGGGGTCGAGGCATTGAGGACTCTGGTCAAGTTAAGGATGACATCCGATAGGACGCTGTTCGGTCCGATGCTCGACCACGAGTACCACAAGCGCCGCCAGCTCGAGCTCGCAAGTCATCATCCGCTGATTCGTCCGAATAAAAGCCACACTCCCTGAATGCCGCGCCGTTATTTGACTGCCGTGGCCCACGTATTCATGGCAGCCTCGAAGTAACCAAGCCGGACTTGGTCCACCGCGAATCCGGCGTCCAGAAGAATCGATCTGATGTCAGGATGCCGGTAGTTGCGTGTGTGCTCATCCAGTTCTTCGCGGCTGACCATGCCCAGTCCCGCGAGCAGCTTCAAAAGCCCTTCGGTCCAGTAAGACGGTGTAGTCATCACATAGACACCGCCACGTCGAAGTACTCGACGAACCTCCCTTACAAGGTTTGTAATGAGGTCTGGGTCAACATGCTCGAACACAGCCAGCATTGTCACGACGTCAAAGAAGTCGGGAGGGAAGGGCAACTCCCGCCCCGAGGCCAAGTCATGTTCGATCAACTTGACGTCCTGAGCTCGCACATCATCGGATACCCCGACAGCAACTCGATCGAGGCCGAATTTTTCGGCGAAGCTGGTGCTGGCCAGAAACAGCGGGAAAGAGCCGCAGCCGATGTCAAGCACCCGTCCGTGACGCCGGTCGACGCCAATCAACTTCTGCGCTTGTCTGGTCCTCTGACGAGCCAGGAATCCTTCGAGGAGGCCGTGCCCCCGAGTGACCTTCGTTGTCATTGCAGCGGTCCCATTTTGATCGAGACCCTGACAGGGGCGCGCAAAGCGCCCGGGGTCAGGTCTTCGCGGGGCCCACCCAGACGGTCTGGATGTTGGTGAACTCTCGGATTCCGTACGACGACAGCTCTCGGCCGTATCCCGACCGTTTCACACCACCGAACGGAAGGCGGGCGTCCGAGGCCACCATTCCGTTGACGAACACGAGGCCTGCCTCGATCCGCTCGGCCATCATCTCGCCGCGCTCGACGTCCTTGGTCCAGACGCTTGAGCCGAGCCCGAACTCGGTGTCATTGGCGACGCGGAGCGCTTCCTCCGCATCGCGTACTCGGATCACCGCCGCCACCGGCCCGAAGGTCTCCTCGTTGTAGACGGGCATCCCCGGCCGGACGTCGGTGAGAACCGTCGGCTCGAAGAAATATCCGCCGTTGCCATCGAGCCGCTTGCCGCCGGTCAGCACCCTGGCGCCCTTCTTCACCGACTCCTTCACCTGGCGCTCGAGATCGTCGACCAGGTCGGCGCGGGCCAGCGGCCCGACCTGGTTGGCGCGATCCTTGGGGTCCCCTACCTTGAGCGCCGCGACCGCCGCCGTGAACCTCTCCTCGAACTCTTTGGCGATGGGCTCGGCGACGATGAATCGCTTCGCGGCGATGCAGCTCTGGCCGTTGTTCTGGTTGCGTGCGCGGCAGGCCACGGTGGCTGCTGCCTTCACGTCAGCGTCCTCCAGGACGATGAACGGATCCGAACCGCCCAGCTCGAGGACCGATTTCTTGAGGGCTTTTCCCGCAGCGGCAGCCACCTGCATCCCCGCGGCCTCCGAGCCGGTGAGGGTGACGCCGGCGACTCGGTGGTCGGCGACGATGCCCTCGATCGCGCCCGGGCCGATCAAGAGGGTTTGGAAGACGCCCTTAGGCACACCCGCCTCGCGGAAAACGTCCTCGATCGCGAGGGCGCACTGGGGGACGTTGGAGGAGTGCTTCAAAAGCATCGTGTTGCCGGCCGCAAGAGCCGGAAGGGCGGCGCGGAATGCCTGCCAGAAGGGGAAGTTCCAGGGCATGACCGCGAGGATCACGCCAAGAGGCTGAAACCTCACATAGCTCTTCGTGGCGGTGCTCTCGACTGGCTCGTCAGCCAGCAGTCGCGCAGCGTTGTCGGCGATCCACGTGGCTGTCCACGCGCACTTTTCGACCTCCGCCTCGGCCTCCACGATGGGCTTGCCCATCTCGGACGTCATGAGCGCAGCGAAACGAGGCTTTTCCGCCCTCAGAACGCCGGCCACCGAGCGGAGAATGGCAGCTCGCAGATCGAGGCCGGCGTCGCGCCACGCGTGGCGCGAAGCCCAGGCTCGTTCAACAGCTGCTTCGACTCCCGCCGCGTCGAGCTCCGGGTAGGTCGCCAGCTCATCGCCGTTGGAGGGATCAATCGATCTCAGCACCCCATCAGATTAGCCTCTATTCCCGAAGGGGCTGGGCCCCCGCGGCGTCCGTGTCCCGAATGCAGATCGCTACGATTTGCTGGTGGCTCGCGCTCCGGTCAAACGGCGGCTCAGCAGCCCTCCCGTCCGGCCCACCCGACCGGAGGCGCCTCTTCTGGACGGCCGGCGCCGCGTGGTCATCGAAGCAGTTTCGCCTGAGGTCGATGGCGGGAGGGTTCCCAGCAACCGCTCGCTGGGCGAGAAGGTGGCCGTCGAGGCAGACATTTTCGCGGACGGCCATGACGCTCTCGCCTGTGTCATGCGCTACCGGCACCATGCAGGATCCAAGTGGACCGAGGAGCGTATGAGCGCGCTCGGGAACGACAGGTGGCGGGCGGAGTTCACTGTGACCGAGCTCGGTCGATACGTCTATACATTCGAGGCATGGGTCGACAGGTTCCTGACCTGGCGCCTGCAGCTCGCCAAGCGCATGGCGGCGGGCCAGGACGTCGCTTCGGAGCTGAAAGTTGGCGCGACGCTTGTCGAATCCGCTGCAGGCCGGGCACAGGGTGCAGATTCGGCCGCCCTGCTGAAGCACGCGCAATCGCTCCTGGCCACCCCTGTCCCTGGAGCGGAGAGAGTTTCCAGGGAGCTCATCGAGCTGATTGACAGATACCCGGATAAGAGCGAACACGTCACGTACCCGCGCGAGCTCGAGGTTCTGGTCGATCCCGTGCGCGCGCGATTCAGCTCTTGGTACGAGCTGTTTCCGAGATCCGCCGGCGAGCCCGGCCGCCACGGCACGTTCCGTGACGTGGAACGGCGCCTTCCCTACGTCGCCTCGATGGGATTCGACGTGCTCTACCTTCCGCCTATCCACCCGATCGGCCTCACCAATCGCAAGGGCGCGAACAACAGCGTCAAAGCATTGCCTGGCGAGCCCGGCAGCCCCTGGGCGATCGGCTCAGAGGAGGGTGGGCACAAATCGATCCACACCGAGTTGGGAACCCTTGACGACTTCAGGCATCTGTTGCGAGCTGCCGAAGAGCACGGCCTGGCCCTGGCCCTCGACATCGCCTTCCAGTGCTCGCCAGACCACCCCTACATACGGGAGCACCCCGAGTGGTTCCGGCACCACCCCGACGGCTCGATCCAGTACGCGGAGAACCCACCGAAGAAGTACGAGGATATCGTCCCCTTCGATTTCGAATGCGAGGCGTGGCGGGAGCTGTGGGCCGAGCTGTTGTCGATCGTGTCTTACTGGATCGACCAGGGCGTGCGCATCTTCCGCGTCGACAATCCGCACACCAAGCCCTTCGCATTCTGGGAATGGCTGATCGGCGAGGTGAAGCGCGACCACCCTGACGCCATCTTCCTGTCGGAGGCTTTCACACGGCCCAAAGTCATGTACCGCCTGGCCAAGGCCGGCTTCACGCAGTCCTACACCTACTTCGCGTGGCGCAACACCGTTTGGGACCTGACGCAATATTTCAAAGAGCTGCACCAGCCCCCGGTGAGTGATTTCTTCAGGCCGAACCTATGGCCGAACACCCCCGACATTCTTACGGAGTACTTGCAGAACGGCGGCCGTCCAGCGTTCGCCGCGCGGTTGGTGCTGGCAGCCACGCTTGGCGCAAGCTATGGCATCTACGGGCCTGCGTTCGAGCTTTGTCAGGCCCGTGCCAAGGAACCTGGCTCGGAGGAATACCTTGACTCGGAGAAGTACCAGCTGCGCAGCTGGCCCATCGATTCGCCCGACAGTCTCAAAGAGCTGATCACGCTGGTCAACGAGATCCGCCACGAGAACCTGGCACTGCAGAGCGATCGCGGCCTGCGGTTTCACACGACCGAGAACGAGAGCCTGCTTGCCTATACCAAGAGCACTTCGGACCTGGCCGACGTTGTGCTGACAGTGATCAACCTGGACCCTCATCACACGCAATCGGGAATGGTCACTCTGCCGCTCGAGGCGCTGGGCCTGGACGGCGACAAGAGCTACCAGGCGCACGAGCTGCTTAGCGGCGCGCGCTACCTGTGGAGCGGGCCGCGTAACTACGTCGAGATCAACCCACATGCGGCGCCGGCTCAGATCTTCAGGTTCCGCCGGCGCATTCGCAGCGAACACGACTTCGAGTATTTCTTGTGATCCAGACCTCTTCCAGGCGACGCAAGCTGGAGACGTATCAGCTCGACGACGATCCGCTCTGGTACAAGGACGCGATCATCTACGAGGTCCACGTTCGGGCTTTCTATGACACCGATGGGGACGGGAGCGGCGATTTCAAAGGGCTGATCGACAAGCTGCCCTATCTGCAGGAGCTCGGCGTGACCACGATCTGGCTCCTGCCCTTCTACCCCTCCCCGCTTCGAGACGATGGATACGACATCGCGGATTACACGGACGTCAACCCGATGTACGGCCGGCTGGCGGACGCCCGCCAGTTCGTGTCAGAGGCACACCGGCGCGGCATCAGGGTGATCAACGAGCTGGTCTGCAACCACACCTCGGATCAGCATCCGTGGTTCCAGCGCGCCCGGCGAGCGCGGCCAGGCAGTGCGCTGCGAGACCTCTACGTCTGGAGCGAGACCAACCAGAAATACCAGGACGCCCGGATCATCTTCAAGGACTTCGAGGTTTCCAACTGGACCTGGGACCACGTGGCCGGCGCGTACTACTGGCACCGCTTCTTCTCTCATCAACCTGACCTGAACTACGACAACCCTCGAGTCAAGGAAGCGCTGTTCAAGGTCTGCGATTTCTGGCTCGACATGGGGATGGACGGCATGCGCCTCGATGCGGTTCCTTACCTCTTCGAGCGAGAGGGCACGAACTGCGAGAACCTCCCCGACACGCACCAGTTCCTGCGTGAGCTCCGACAGCACATCGATAAGGGCTACCCAAACCGGATGCTGCTGTCGGAGGCCAACCAGTGGCCGGAGGACGCTGTCGCCTACTTCGGCCAGGGCGACGAATGCAACATGGGCTTTCACTTCCCCCTGATGCCCCGGTTGTTCATGTCGATCCGGATGGAGGACCGGTTCCCCATCGTCGACATCCTGGCCCAGACGCCTGCCATTCCCGACAACTCGCAGTGGGCACTGTTTCTCAGGAACCACGACGAGCTCACGCTCGAGATGGTCACCGACGAGGAGCGCGACTACATGTATCGCGCCTACACGCAGGATCGCGCGGCGCGCATCAACCTCGGCATACGCCGCCGTCTTGCCCCTCTGCTGGGGAATGAGCGGCGCCGCATCGAGCTCATGAACGGCCTGCTCTTCTCGCTCCCTGGAACGCCTGTCATCTACTACGGGGACGAGATCGGTATGGGCGACAACATCTTTCTCGGCGACCGCAACGGCGTGCGCACGCCGATGCAGTGGAGCGGCGACCGCAACGCCGGATTCTCGGACGCCAACCGGCAGCGCCTATACCTGCCGGTGATCACTGATCCCGAGTACCACTACGAGACAGTCAACGTCGAGACGCAGCACCAGAACCCTCATTCGCTGCTCTCGTGGATGAAACGGGTCATTGCCCTGCGCAAGCGCCACCGCGCTTTCGGGCGCGGCACGCTGGAACTTCTGCGACCCGATAACCGGAAGATCCTTGCGTTCATCCGGCGATACGAATCCGAGCAGATCCTGGTCATCGCCAACCTGTCGCGCTTCCTCCAGACCGTTGAGCTCGACCTGTCGCAGTGGAAAGGAATGGTGCCGATGGAGCTGTTCGGGTCCACCGAGCTGCCGGTGATCGGCGATGTTCCGTACTTCCTGACCCTGGGGCCGCACTCCTTCTTCTGGTTCAGCCTTCAACCGAAGGCCACCGCGCAGCTCCAGGGCGATGGACAGGGGCCTGCGACAGCCGTGGTGCCGGAGATCAAGGTCACCGCTGGGTGGGAGTCAGTACTGCTGGGCTCGGCCCGTGAACGTCTGGAATCGATACTTCTGGGCTACATCAAACAGCGCCGCTGGTTCGCCGGTAAGGCGCGCCGCCTGAAATCCGCCCAGCTCCAGGACGTGATCAACGTCCCAAGCGTGAACGGGGAGCGGCGGAAGTCAGATTCAGGGGTACGGTCCGCCTACCTGGTCACTGTTCTCGTCTCGTACGCGGAAGGCGACCCCGACACCTACCTGGTTCCGATGACGTACGCGAGCGCGGCCGAAGCGCCACAGATCCTCGAGCGCTGGCCGCATGCGGCGATCGCCTGGTTGCGAGCTGAGGGCGAGCGCGGGCTCCTGTACGACGCCTTGGGGCCGCCGGGCTTTTCGGAGGCGCTGCTGGCCCTCATCGCACGGCGCCGCCGGTCCAGCGGACCCACCGGGACGCTCATCGGATCCACCACCAAGGTCTTCACACGCCTGCGCGGGCCCGAGACCATCAAGCTCGAAGCCGCGCTATCGGTGGCCGAGCAGAGCAACAACTCTGTCGTGTTCGGCGAGCGATTGATCCTCAAGGTCTCGCGCCGGCTCGAGGAGGGACTGAATCCGGAGCTCGAGGTCGGCCGTTTCCTGACCGAGAACACCAGCTTCACACAGATCGCGCCGATCGCCGGCAGCCTGGAGTTCCGACGAGACAAAGGCGAGCCCCTGACGCTTTCGATCTTGCAGGGATATGTTCCCAACCAGGGCGACGCCTGGCAGTACACGCTGACCACGCTCGCCCATTTCCTCACCAATACGGAGGTTTCCTCAACCGAAGCCCCGACCAAGGTTCCTCGAACCCTGGCGCAGGCGAGCGCCGCGGAACTGCCTGAGGCCGCAACGCGGACAGTCGGCGCCTACCTCGAATCGGCGCGACTGCTGGGCCAGCGGACAGCGGAACTGCACGCCGCGCTCGCTTCAGACCCCGACGACCCTGCTTTTGCGCCTGAGCACATCTCGCAGCAAGACCAGCGCTCGATCTACCAGTCACTGAACGGCGTCGCCCTCAGGTCGATGGAGCTCCTTCGAAGCCAGCTCAAGCGCCTGCCGGAGGACGCGCGTGAGGATGCCCGGCATGTGCTGGAGCTCGAGCCGAAGATCATGACGGCGCTGCGTGGATTCTTGGGCCGGCGGTTGACCACGACGCGGATCCGCGTGCATGGCGACTATCACCTCGGCCAGGTCCTTTACACGGGGCACGACTTCGTGATCATCGACTTCGAGGGCGAGCCCACCCGCACGCTGTACGAGCGCCGCCTCAAGCGGCTCGCCCTCAGAGACGTCGCCGGCATGCTGCGCTCGTTCCACTACGCGAGCCAGACCGCCCTCAAGTCAGAGCACGTCCCGGCCGAGGGCATCGAACGGCTTCAGGCCTGGTCACGATTCTGGGTCGAATCGGTCTCGACCACTTTCCTGCGCGGCTACATGGCTGCGGCGGGAAACGCATCCTTCGTGCCTCACACGCCCGAAGATCTCGAGATGCAGCTGAGGACCATGCTGCTCGAAAAAGCGTTGTACGAGCTGCGCTACGAGCTCAACACCCGTCCGGACTGGGTGCGGATTCCGCTGCGTGGCATCCTTGAGCTGATGATAACGACGTGAGCGAGCTTGTCGCGCCCTCGTTGCTGACACCCTTCGACCTCCACCTCTTCAACGAGGGAACTCATGGCCACCTCTACGAGAAGATGGGCGCCCACCTGTCGAGCGATCCGGAAGGAGCTTTGTTCGCGGTCTGGGCGCCGAACGCCGACTCGGTCAGCGTCATTGGCGACTTCAACCTTTGGGACAAGTCGGCGAACCAGCTCCACCCGCGCGAGCAATCGGGGATCTGGGAGGGTTTCGTGCCGGGGGTGCGCCATGGCGCGCTGTACAAGTACCACGTTCATTCGCGCGTGACGCGAACCGGCCTGGACAAGGCCGACCCATTCGCGTCCTTCGCCGAGGCGCCCCCGCGACAGGCATCGATCGTTTGGGACCTGAGCTACGACTGGGCCGACGGCCAGTGGATGTCGGAGCGGTCGCGAGCCAACGGGCGATCGGCGCCCTGGTCGGTCTACGAGCTGCACATCGGATCGTGGATGCGCGTGCCCGAAGACAACAACAGGTGGCTCACCTACCGTGAGCTGGCCCCGAAGCTCGCCGACTACGTGCTGAGCCTGGGCTTCACACATGTCGAGCTCATGCCGGTGATGGAGCATCCCCTGTACCAGTCGTGGGGCTACCAGGTGGAGGGCTACTTCGCCCCCTCGAGCAGATATGGCACGCCGCAGGACTTCATGTACCTGGTCGATCACCTACATCAGCGTGGCGTCGGTGTGATTCTCGACTGGGTGCCTTCGCATTTCCCGACCGACGAGTTCGGGCTGCAGAACTTTGACGGCACTCACCTTTTCGAGCACGCGGACCCGCGTCTCGGGCTGCACCCAGACTGGGGCAGCTCGATCTTCAACTACGGGCGCAACGAGGTCCGCGGCTTCCTGATGAGCAGCGCGTTGTCCTGGCTCAACCGCTACCACGCGGATGGCCTCCGGGTGGATGGTGTCGCCTCGATGCTCTACCTCGACTACTCGCGAAAAGAAGGGCAATGGATCCCTAACAAGTTCGGCGGCCGCGAGAACCTGGAGGCGGTTGATTTTCTGCGCCGGTTCAACATCGAAATCTTCAAGGAGCACCCAGATTCGCAGACGACCGCCGAGGAATCGACGTCGTGGCCGATGGTCTCGCGGCCGACCTACCTTGGCGGCCTGGGTTTCGGAATGAAGTGGGACATGGGCTGGATGCACGACACATTGAAGTACATGTCGGAGGACCCCGTTCACCGGAAGTTCCACCACAACGATCTAACCTTCCGAATGCTTTACGCCTTCAACGAAAACTTCATGCTGCCCCTCTCCCACGACGAGGTCGTCCACGGTAAGGGATCGCTAATCGCGAAGATGCCAGGCGATGACTGGCAGAAGTTCGCCAACCTGCGCCTCCTCTTCGCCTGGATGTACGCCCAGCCCGGGAAAAAGCTCCTCTTTATGGGCAGCGAGTTCGGGCAGCGTGCCGAGTGGGACGTCGAGAGCAGCCTTGACTGGCACCTGCTTAACCACGCGCCCCATGCGGGCCTCAGCCATTGGGTCGGCGACCTCAACCGGATACTTCGCGAGGAGAACGCCCTTCACGAGATCGACTTCGAGCCTGCCGGCTTCAGCTGGATCGACGCCAGCGACAACGAGCAGAGTGTTGTCAGCCTGCTCCGGCGGGGAGTGGCGCCTGACGATGTGGTGATGGCCGCGTTCAACTTCACGCCTGTGCCGCGCCACAGCTACCAGATCGGGGCGCCGATATCAGGCCATTGGCGAGAGCTGCTCAACAGCGACGCACCGATGTACGGCGGCAGCGGTCAGGGCAACCTGGGCGGCGTCGACACGCGACCCGTGGGCCGGCACGGACACTTGCACAGCCTGACCCTCACGCTCCCTCCGCTAGGAGCGATCTTCTTAAAGCCGGAGAAGTAGCGAGGCCGAAAGCCGGAAAGTATCCACCCCCGGCTAGCTTGAGGCCGGGTCGGTCGCGACGAACTCGTTGGTCGCCCCGCTCTCGGCGTTGATCACGTGCATCACCGCGTTGATCAGGGCCAGGTGGGAGAACGCCTGCGGGAAGTTGCCAAGGTGCCTCCCGCTCCGCGGGTCGATCTCCTCCGCATACAGCTGGAGCGGGCTTGCGTAAGACAACATCTTCTCGCAGAGCTGCCGGGCTTTGGTCACCTCTCCTATCTCTGCCAGCGCCGACACCAGCCAGAACGAGCAGATCGTGAAGGTTCCCTCCTCGCCCTTGAGCCCGTCATCTGTCTCCTCAGTTCGGTACCGCAGGACCATCCCGTCCTCGGTGAGCTCCTGCTGGATGGCAAGAACGGTGGCTCGCACCCGCGGATCGTCGGGAGGTAGGAACCTGACGAGCGGAATGAGCAGCACGGACGCGTCGAGCGCGGTCGACCCGTAATGCTGGACGAAAACACCTCGAGAGTCGACGCCGTTCAGACAGATGTCGGACTTGATCTCGTCCGCGACCCCCTGCCAGGAAACTGCCAGGTCGCGGTCGCCATGAAGCTCGGCGAGGCGTGCGCCCCGATCACAGGCGACCCAGCACATAAGCTTGGAAGAGGTGAAGTGCTGCGGCTCGCCTCGCACCTCCCAGATCCCACGATCAGGCTGCTTCCAGTTGGCAATCGCGCACTCGACTGCGTGCTTGAGGATGGGCCAGACCACCTCGGGCAGGTAGTCGCGCGATTTGGTGTGGAGGTAGACGGAGTCGAGCACAGCGCCCCACACGTCGTGTTGCTTCTGGTTGTAAGCGCCATTGCCGATGCGAACCGGGCGCGAACTCTCGTAGCCGCCGAGGTGGTCAAGCGTCTTCTCCGCCAGCTCGTGCTCCCCACCGATGCCGTACATGATCTGCAGGTCTTTCTGGCCGGTCGCGACGTCGGCGATGAAATAGAAGAAGTCGTTCGCCTCTCGTGCGAATCCCAGCGTGTAAAGACCCCAGAGCATGAAGGTGCCGTCGCGAATCCAGGTGTACCGATAGTCCCAGTTGCGCTCGCCGCCGATGGTCTCGGGTAGCGAGGTGGTGGCGGCAGCCAGAAGCGCACCCGTCGGACTGTAGGTGAGCCCCTTTAGGGTGAGCGCGCTTCGCTGCAGGTAGCTCTGCCACGGGTGCTCGGGAAACTCACCATGGTTGATCCACTCCCGCCAGAAGTCGGCAGTCCTCTCGACCCGCTCGAACGCTTCATCGGCTGTCGCCGGAGCCGGGTGCTCGGCCCAAAGTTCCTTTGAAGCCGAGTACTGCGATCGGGGCCAGCAGAGCGCGACGTAAGCCTTCTCGCCCTGTCTGAGCGTCTGCGTCGCATGCGCGCCAGGCCCTTCGAAGCCCATCCGGAGGTCGGTGATCAGGCGAAGAGGGACGTCCTCCTTGACACCCGTCGCTACCGCCTCGCCATATCCCGATCCCGAGTACTCCCACCTGGCAGCGGTGCGGCCGTAGTCGAAGACGGGACTGCAGTCAAGACTCAACTCAACGCTCCCGACCACGCACTTTGCAGTCCGCAGCAGGATGTGCTCCGCCTCGTAATCGGTGGGGGGCCGGCGGTGCGTCCCGGAGCGGCGCTGCTCGTGATACCAGGGGCCGATGCACAAGGCGTCGCGCACGATCAGCCAGCCGGTCCGGGTCCTCCACGTCGTCTCGAGCACAAGAGTGCCGGGCAGGTATCGGCGGCCGGCCGGGACGCCGACGCCAGTGGGACCGAACCGAAAGCTCCCCGCGGCGCGGTCGAGGACTGCAGCGAAGACGCTTGGGCTGTCAGGTCGCGGTAGGCACATCCACTCGACCCTGCCGCTCGGCGCGATCAGAGCGTTGATCTCGCAGTCGGACAGGAAGGCATAGTCGCCGATGGGGGGAAACGAGCTTGCAGTCGGTGAAGCGATCGGTGAGGCCAAAGGGCGCGGTTGGTCCCGGTGGCCGTCCCCGTTGACTGCCGGTTTGATCGCGTGGCCGAGATCTTCGACGCGGGCCTTCTTTGCCGTCCTAGCCGCTCCCCAGCGTGAATTCCAGAGCGCACAGCATAGGCCGGTGTTCCTGAGATTGGGCCGTTCCATGGACTGAGCTGACCGGCCCCTCCGGCGGACTTTGCCTGCCACCTCCCCCGCGAGCGGGGAGGATGTTCACGGCTCGAGGGCGTTGCGGATGCGTTCGAAGACCTCGTCGACCTCACCGACCCCGTCGATCTCCTCCACCCTTACCCCCGCCTTGCGATAGTGGTCGAGGACCCTGGCGGTCAGGTTCCTGTACTCGTGCATTCGCTCAGTGATCGCGTCGCGCGTGTCGTCAGCCCTGCCCTCCACCTTGGCCCGGTGCAAAAGGCGCTCGACAAGGATGTCTTCCGGGACTTCGAACGCGATCACGAAGTCGACCTTGTGGCCTTCCGTCGCCAGCATCGCGTCAAGCGCCTTTGCCTGCTCGAGCGTGCGCGGGAACCCGTCGAGCAGCACGTCGGAGCTGACGTTCGGGTCTCGCAGGATGCCCTGGACGATGCGGATGATCAGGTCGTCCGGCACGAGATCGCCGGCACGCATGATCCTTTCCGCCTCCTTGCCGATGTCGGAACCCCGCTTGACCTCAGCGCGCAGGATGTCGCCGGTCGACAGATGTGAGAGCTTGAATTCACGCTCCACGTGCGCTGCCTGGGTACCCTTGCCGCTGCCGGGCGGCCCGAAAATCAGCCCGATCATCCTTCGACGTCCAGTTTCAAGGCCCGCCGCCGCTCCCAGAAGCTGCGCGACTCGTCGTCCAGCAAGGAATGGAGGGCTGGGTCGGGCCCTGACGGCGCCCCTTCCTCGCTCAGCTGCAGCCAGCGCCTGGTGATCTCGGCGTAGAGGTCCGCCTCGGTCCAGCCTGGCATCAGCTCGAGCACTCGATATTTGCGGATGAGCTGTGCGATGGGCGTGTAGACGTTGTCGTACCAGCTGGCGGCAGCCTCTTGCAACGAGACCTCCCGGCCGCTCTCCAAGCCCATGAAGTAGCGATGACCGAGGATGTGCCTGGAGATCTCGTCGTATCGACCCAGCCGGCTGCACTCGAGCCGGGCTTCAGGCCGCGTGCGGTGAAGCTGGGTGCTTTCCAGGAATGCTGAGTACTCAGCCGCTCGCAACAACGCCGATGCATCGACGTTGGGGCCCAGGGGAGCTCGCGTCTTGACTTCGACTACGCGTGCATTGATCACATCACGGCCGAGGCTTCGAGCCACCGAGACCCGATGGTGCCCATCGATCACGTAGTAGTAGTCGTCGAGCTTATATACATCGATAGGGGGCAGCTCGTCCCCCTCGACCATCGCCGTGTAGATCCTCGACCAGCGGTCCCTGAGCCGGCGGCTGACGGGAAGGAAGCCAGGGTCGAAGTCGGCGGCCTTGGCATCGGCGGCCGCCGACCCGACCACCTTGTTGAGGGGTATCTCCAGCACGCCGCCGAAGGATTTACCCTCCAGCCCCGCCGCCGCCAGCACCCGATCCAGTGAAGGCAGCCGGCGTGAACGGCGGGTGAGCGCCGCCTGGACCGCTCGGCGAAACGCCTTGAAGCGCGCGCTGTCGAAGTCCTCACGCGCCCGGAGGCTCTCCAAGTTACTGAGTGGACCCTGCTAAAGCAGGGCCAGCTCGGTCTCGGCGTCGAAGAAGTGCAGGGTTCGCGTGTCCAGACCGAGTTTCACCGTGTCGCCGGGATCCACCTTCATGCGCGGGTCGACCCGGGCGGTGACAGCGTCGCCGCCGACCTGCCCATAAAGGAACTGGTCCGAGCCGAGCCGCTCGACCACGTCGACCTTCATCTGCATGCTGTTGGCCTCGTCAGTGATGCGATCGGTCAAGGCCTCTGGTCGGAACCCAAGGGTGCCCTTCTTTCCCGCCTCGAGCGGCTTCGGAAGCTTCACCGTGAAGCCAGATGCCTTCGCCGACCCGTTTTGAGCAGTGGCCGGAACGAAGTTCATGGTCGGGCTCCCGATGAAGCCGGCGACGAACAGGTTGGCCGGGTGGTCGTAGATCTCGCCCGGCGTACCGACCTGCTGAAGGATGCCCGCGTTCATGATCGCGATCCGATCGCCCATTGTCATGGCCTCGACCTGGTCGTGAGTGACGTAAATGAAAGTCGTCTCGAGGTCCCGGTGAAGCTTCTGCAGCTCGATGCGGGTCTGGCCGCGCAGCTTTGCGTCCAGGTTGGAGAGCGGCTCGTCGAGCAAGAAGACTTTCGGGTTGCGCACGATCGCACGACCGAGGGCCACGCGCTGCCTCTGGCCGCCCGACAGCGCCCGCGGCTTCCTCTTCAGGAAATTGTCGAGACCGAGGATCCGAGAGGCGTTGGTGACGCGCTTGTCGATGTCCGGCTTCTTCATGTGTTGCATCTGGAGCGGGAACGCCATGTTGTCGTAGACGCTCATGTGCGGATAAAGCGCGTACGACTGGAAGACCATAGCGATGTCGCGGTCCTTGGCGGCAATGTCGTTCACGACGCGGTCGCCAATACGGATCTTGCCTTCGCTGATAGACTCCAGCCCGGCGAGCATGCGCAGCGCGGTGGACTTGCCACATCCGGAGGGCCCGACCAGGACCATGAACTCCTTGTCCTTGATCTCCACGTTGAAGTCCTTCACCACTGTCAGGTCGGCTGTGTATCTCTTCACAACGTGGTCGAATGTGACTGATGCCATGTCTTTGTATTACCCCTTAACAGAGCCGGCCAGAATGCCGCGGACGAAATAGCGCTGAAGGCTGAAGAACACGATAAGCGGCACGATCATCGAGAAGAAGGCGGCCGCGGTCAACAGCTGGTAGCCCTGACCCAACGATCCAACCAGGTTCGCCAGGGTAACCGTCAAAGGCGCAAACTCGGGCGTGCCGCCGACGTATACCAGGGCGACCAGGTAATCGTTCCAGATCCACAGGAACTGGAAGATGATCAGCGAGGCGATCGCCGGCACCGAGAGAGGAAGCACGATGCGGAAGAAGACGGTGAGTGTGCCGGCTCCATCGATCTCGGCCGACTCGAAGAGATCGGTCGGGAGCGCTCGGAAGAAGTTCGCCAGCAAATAGATCGCGAAGGGAAGGCCGTAGCCCGTGTGCACGAGCCACAAACCCACGAAGCCGACATTCTCCGGGGTTAGTCCGAGCTGGAGAAAGAGCTTGAGGATGGGCACGAAGGTCGCCTGAAGAGGCACCGCCAGCAACCCGACCAGCGCGAGAAAGAAGAAATCGCGACCCCAGAACTTCATCCACGAAAACGCATAGGCTGCGAAGGCAGCGATCGTCACCGGGATCACCGTCGCCGGGATGGTGATCATGAAGCTGTTGAAGAAGCTGTTGCCCAGGTTGCTGCTGTCCAACACCTGCTGGTAGTTGTCAAAGGTGAACTTGAACGGCGGCGATAGGGCGGTCCACCAGCCGCTGCTCGCGAAATCCTCCAGAGGCCTGAACGAGCTGACAAGAAGACCCAGAGTCGGCACGATCCAGACGAGCGTGATGCCGATCACTGCCGCGTGCAGGAGGATTTTGGAAAACACCTGCCCAATCCACTCAGGCGAGAATCTCCTTTCCGCCGCAGGAGTTGCGACCTGCTCGCTGGCGATCGTCATCGCCTTGCCTCCACAGCCCGGAACTGCCTCAGGTTGAAGATGAGGACGGGTATGACGGCGACCACGAGGACCACCGCCACGGCGGCGGCATTCCCGGTGTCGGGGATGGTGATCAGCTTGTACATCCGGTTGGCGAGGACGTCGGTGTCGTAGTTTCCGTTGGTCATCACATAGACGATGTCGAAAGCCTTGAGCGCAAAGATGACCAGGGTGGTTCCGACGACGACGATCGTCGGCATCATCAACGGAAATATGACCCTGCGAAAGATCGTCAGCTCGCCTGCGCCGTCAACCCGTGCCGCCTCGAGGAGATCTCCGGGTATGCCCTTTAGCGCAGCGGACAAGATCACCAGTGCGAAACCGACGAAACCCCACACGCCGGCCACGATCAATGCCTGATTGGCGACGTTCGGGTCCTGGACCCATAGCCTCGGATCCTGGTGGAAGACACTCAGGACGGCGTTGATTGTTCCAGTTTGCGGCTCACCCGGCGGCTGGTAGCTGTACATGAACTTCCAGATCAAAGCGATGGCAACGAACGAGATTGCCATCGGCATGAAGATCAACGACTTGATCGGGCTCTCGTATGGGACCCGGTCCGTCAGCACCGCAAACAGTAGGCCGAAGATGAGCACCAGCAGCGTGAAGAACACCAACCAGTAGAGGTTGTTCCTGATCGCGATCCAGGCGCCGCCGCTCGGAAAGCCGCCGAGCTGGACCGCGTAGTTGCTCAGGCCGACAAAGTTGTCCTGCTTGTCAAAGAGGCTTCTGTAAGCGGTGCCGAACACTGGGTAGACAAGGAAAGCGGCCACAAAGGCCAGCGCCGGGCCCACCCAGATCCAGGGGCGCACCGAAGGCCGCAGTTTGTCCGGGAGCAACCGGACGAGGTACTCGCCGCCCACGATGTAAGCGGCGAGCACCGCCGGCACTCCGATGATTACAGCAACGAGCGTGGGCACATCCGCCAACAGCTGGCTGAGATCCACGGCCTAGATGCCCTCCCTACGTCCTACTTATATGCGGTCGCTTGCACTGCGTCGAGCTTGGCTAGGATGGAGTCCAGCTTCGACTGGTCGCTTACGAAATCGAGCACTGCCTTCCAGTACTGGTTTCGCATATCGGTGGGCATCAGGTCACCGGCGTCGAAGGCGAAGATCTTCGCCCCGGTCATGACCTGCGCGACCTGCTTGGTGATCTCGTCAGGGTAGTTGGCCAGGTCGAAGCTCTTGTTGGGAGAAAGCTTGCCGCCCCGCTTGACCCAGATCGCCTGCGCCTCAGGCGTGGTGAGGTACTTGATCAGCGCGCGGGCCTGCGACGTGTCCTTCAGCATCGAGAAAGCGTCTCCGGCTCCCACGTGGGCGCCCGCGAACTGCGAGTTGACGTCGGGCAGCGGGAAGAACTTGAAGTCGTCGCCGGCCTTCACTCCGGCGTTTTGCTTGACAAAGTTGTCTGTGATGAAGGATGCCTGGTTGTGCATGTAGCACTTGGGTGGCTTCTTGAACAGCCCATCGCCACCGTTGACGAAATTAGTGGACAGGATGTAGTTCTTGCCTCCGTAGACGTTTGCGTTGCCGGGTCCGAGGACGGTGCCCCACGTCTGCCAGGCGGCCTTGATCGCGGGGTCGCTCCACTTGGTCTTGCCCTGCCACCAGCTGTTGTAGACGTCGGGGCCGGCCTGGCTCAAGACGATCTCTTTGACCCAGTCGCTGCCCGGCCAACCCGACGCGGCCTGGCTCTCGACGGCGATGCACCACGGCGTGGTGCCGGCGCCCTTGATCGTGCTCTGCAGGTTGATCATCGAGTCCCAGCTGTCTGGAACCTGGTAGTTCTTGGCGGCGAAGTTCTTGGGGTCGTACCAGATGAGGCCCTTGACCGCGGCCCACGAGAAGATCTGATACAGCTTGCCGTTGATCTTGCCCAGCGAAATCCAGCCCGGCGCGTATTGGGCATTGAACGTGGACATGTCGAGGATTCCGTTGTCCAGCTGAACCAGCTTGCCTGCGTTGGCGAGGGTGGTCAGCGTGCTGGGGCTTGGCGCTGCGGCAATCTCAGGGGGGTTGCCGGCCTGAACACGAGTCTGGAGGATGGCATCGAGGTCGCGCGTGCTCTCGTAAAGGACCTTGATCCCTGTCTGCTCTTCGAACGGCTTGAGCACAGCTTCGAAGGAGGCCTGCTCTGAGCCGGACCACACGGCAAGGACATGCACCGAGCCCTTGCCGGCGGACGATCCGCTCCCGCCGCAGGCAGCCAACACGGCCAAGCCGGCGAGCAAGGCAAGTACGCGGATGCTTCCCAATCTAAGACCCATCATCGAGTCACCCCCAAAAATGCCCAGCGCGGGCCCCCAATCCGATCTCCGGATTCTAACGTGCCGATTTGGATCTTGTCGACCACGAGTTCGTCTGGCCGACGATGCTAGATTGGCCGGCTATGGCCAACAATTTCCCTGACGGCTTCCTTTTTGGTGCGGCCGTCGGCGCGCACCAGGTCGAGGGCGGCAACACCAACAGCGATTGGTGGTGGTGGGAGCACCGGGAAGGCACCGTCTGCAAAGAGCCCTCCGGCGACGCCTGCGACTTCTACCACCGGTACGAGCAGGACATTGCAATGCTGGCCGGCTTCGGCTTCAACGCTTTCAGGTTCGGGATCGAATGGGCTCGCATCGAGCCGGTCGAGGGCGAGTTCTCGCGCGCACAGCTCGACCATTACCGGCGAATGCTCGAGGCCTGCCACAAGCATTCAGTGACCCCGATCCTGACCTTTCACCACTTCACCCTGCCCAAGTGGCTCAACGACCTTGGAGGATTCGCATCAGACAGTTTCCCTTCGCTTTTCGAGCGCTACTGCGACAACGCTGCCGCGGCGCTTGGGGATGCTATAGGCGTCGCCTGCACGATCAACGAGCCGCAGGGCCTAGGCCAGAGCGGATATCTCCTCGGCATCAATCCGCCAGGCCACACTGACGACCAGGCGGGCGCGCAGGCTGCGGCGGATCACCTGTTGGAGGCGCATCGCGTTGGGGCGGCCGCCATCAGAGCCCATACCCACGCGCCAGTCGGCGTCACGCTCGCCATCCCCGACATCCAGTACGAGGACGGTGCTCAGCCGGGAAAGTCCTCTCTCGAGCTCGAGTCGCAGATCAACGACAGGTTCTTCGAGCTGGCGCGAGGCGACGACTTCATCGGGGTGCAGACGTATTCCCGCTTTCGGATCGGGCCCGAAGGCCCTCGCAGCCCAGGGCACGATTGGAGCGATTGGACCCGCGAGAACGAGGAGACCGACCTCACCACCCAGATGGGCTACGAGTACTACCCCCAGGCGCTCGGAGGTGCAATCCGGCGCGCATGGAAGAGCACAGGCGGAATCCCGATCCTCGTCACAGAGAATGGGATCGCCACCTCGGCCGATGAGAAGCGGATCGCTTACATGGATGCCGCGCTGCGGGAGGTACAGGCGTGCACGGCGGAGGGCATCGACGTGCGGAGCTATCTGCACTGGTCGCTGCTTGACAACTTCGAATGGGCGTTTGGTTATGGGCCAACCTTCGGCCTGGTGGCAGTGGACAGGCAGACCTTTGCCAGGCAGCCCAAACCGAGCGCTGCGTGGCTTGGCGCTGTAGCCCGTTCGCGACAGCTACCGTAGCGTCCCGGCGACGAGCGTTTCCCTCATTCTTATGCGGGGGATCTGATGCGAGCGCCTGTTCAAACAACAACCGGCCTTGCGGCAGTGCTTCGCGGCGTGGTCGCCGACATGCAGCACGCCTCGAAAGCCGATATCGTCTCCGTCTTCCTGTACGAGGAGTCGACCCACACCTACTACGCGCCTTTCGCCACAGGCCAGCCACAGGAGAGCCTGCTCGACTCCCTGACCGACATGCGCGAGCAGCTGGCCCGTTACTCGGCTGACCTGAACCAGGGCAAGGTCCCTGACGACTTCGCAGTCCACCAATACGGCTCAACGGTCTGGCTGACAGTGATGCGGCAAAAGCTCGTCGCCAGGGATGCTCCTTCCGAGATCGACAGCACCTTCATCCGGCGCTACCAGGTCCAGGCGACAATCGGCCTGCCGCTGCTGGTCGGCGAGAGGCTCCTGGGCATCGTGTATCTCAACTACCGCGGTCGCGACCAGGCGCCCGACGGCGCCAGGCTTGCCGAGCTCGAGCGGCGCGCGGCAGGCGCGGCGACAGCGATCGCATCAGTCCTTGCCGCGGCAGAGCGCTCTGCGCTCGACGGCATCGGCCGGCTGGCAGCGCTTTTGACAGCATCGGTGGATGACGAGCGCGCTGACATCAAGGAGCTCAGGCGCCACCTTTCCATCGCGCTGGCGGAGCTTCTCCTGGCCAGCGAGCTCGACGCTGCCGCCATCTACCAGTTCGCCTCGCAGCGCACCAGCCTGGAGCTCGTCACGGCGCACGCCCCAGTGGCGGCGCCGCCCCGTATCGACCGGTCGGATCCTGGGGCGCCCTGGCCTTCGGTTTTGACAGAGACAGTCGCCGCGGTGACCTCCTCTGCCGACCTGCACCCGGTGGCCACATACGCGCTGGGCAGCGAACAGGAACCACATGGCTACCTCGTGGTGCTGAGCCGCGATCGGCTTGCAACTGTGCGTCGTGCGCCCGCCACCGACCTGTTGCTCAAGGCCGGCGCGGAGCTGATCGGGAGCTCGCTGGCCAGCCAGCGGCTCATCACGGACCTCGAGAAGAGCAACCGGCTGCTGGGCGCATTGGGAGACATGACCACTGCGATGCTCAAGCCGGGCGCCTCCCGCCAGGAGGTGCTGGAGGCGGTCACCGGCCACCTCACCGACGCGACAGTGCCCGAGTTCGACTTCCATTTCGCCAGCGTTTACCTGCTGGACGAGCGGGCCGGCGAGACAATCGTCAGCGCCGCCGCGGGCGCGGCAACCACGGCCGCCATCGACTCGGCCGAGACGTCGAAAGGGGGAGCGCGCCGCGCTCGTGTGCCTCGCTGGGTCCTCGAAGAGGAACGCGTGCTGGCGCCTGACGACGTGCTCGTGCACGTGGCGCGGACCTGGCAGGTCGCGGTCGTCGGACCGCTGCCGGCCGGCGGCGCAACCGACCGGGCCGACGTGGTCACAGGCGCACTTCCGGCCCTGTCGGCCTGGGCCGACGTTCCGGTGGTGCGGAGCGACGGCACGATACTCGGCCATGTCGCCGCATGCCTCATCGGGGGTGGTCCCGAGGCCCACCAGCCTGGAACGGGACAACCGCCGTTCACGCTCGCCGGCGAGGTTTTCGAGAAGAGCGGGCACGCCGACCTGATCAGGATCTTCCTACCCTTCGGGTCGGATCTCAACAGCCGGGCGACGGGCGTGCTGGAGGTCGGTTATCACCGCTCGCACGACCGCCGGCCCGACTGGGGCCAGATCGAGGCGTTACGCGCTGCGGCCGCCCAGGTGGCTGTGGCCGTTGAAACTGCTCGCCTGTACGAAGAGGCGCGACGCCACGGAGAGGAGCTCGAGCTCAGTGCTGACGTCAGCCGGGCGATCGCATCCTCCATCGACCTCGATCAAACCCTCAGGCTCGTGGCGCAGGGCCTGGTCCGCCTGGTCGACGCGTCGCTGTGCCAGATCGCCCTCTACGAGGAGGATCGCGAGGGATGGTTTGGCGCAGCGGCCTCCGACCAGGAAGACCTGTGGCGGCGACAGCACGGGGAGCGCTCCGAGCCTTCGTTCCTTTTCCAGGTGCTCGACCGTGGTGAGCCGCTGGTAGTCGAGGACACGAGTTCGAGCGACATCGTCAGCGCCTCGTACGTCAAGGCGTTCGGGGCGCGGTCGCTCCTGGCCCTCCCGCTGGTTGCGGACGGCCAAACGATCGGCGCCGCGGTCCTTGCTGAACGCGACCACCTGCGAACTTTTACGCCCGAGGAGGTGGAGCGTGTCCAGGGTCTCGCGCTTGGCGCCGCCGTGGCGATCAAGAACGCGCGGCTGCATGCGCTCGCTGAAGAGGAGCGCCACCTTCAAAAGGATTTCGTTCTTGTCGGTTTTGGGCAATGGGGCCAGAAGGCGTACCAGCACCTCCAGACGCTGAAGCAGTTCTTCAACTTCCGCATCCACGTGGTCGAGCAGGATTCGCCAGGCGCTCGCGAGCGGCTGGCGGCACGCGAGGAGGAGGTCAAGACGCACGGGGACGCCTTCTACTGGGACGGCCCCACCCTCCCCGCGCACGACCAGCTGCAACGTGAGCTGGAGTCGAGCTCGTACGTGATCACTTACATTGCGACTCCGGCTTCAACCCACCTACCCACGCTCGCCCTGTACTACGACCTCAGCGATGTGGTGCTGATCGAGAAGCCGCTTGGCGCGCCGCCTGATGAGTACAGGGAGTTCCTCGACAGCGCGCCGGGCGGAGTCGAGATCGTGGCCGCCGACCACTATTACTTCAAGCTCGAGGTCCGGCTGCTGCAGCTTCTGCTCACCGAGGAGAGGACCCTGCGCGACTTCCTCGACAACGTCGAGGAGATCCGCATCGAGATCCTCGAAGAGCAGCCGCTGGTGGGTGCCGCCGCGGACATCGGCGTCATCGCCGACCTGATCCCTCATGCATTCGCCATCATCTCCCTGCTCACACCGATCGATCGCATCCACCTCGATGCCGAGGCGCCCTTGCTGGTCGGCCGGCACGAGGGCCTCACGGGGCAGAGAGAGAGCTACGCGCGCATGAACGCATCGTTCCAGAATCGCGGGCGAACCGTGCGACTGGTGATCGATGTCGGCAAGGGAGCCGAGAACGCCAAGTGGATCAAGCTGAGTGGCGAGCGACGCGCAGGCGGGCGCAGCCCGAGCTACAAGTTCGACTTCGGCAAGGGTGAGGCGATCGACGGCACTCAGGCGACGGTGCGTGCTGCGGTGCGCAGGATTCGCGAGCCGGGCGTCCCTGACAACGCCCACCTGAACATGCTTCGGCACGTAATCGAGAAGCGGCACCCGGCCGTCGGCATCCTTTCGATCCGCGAGGCGATAAGGGCCAACCAGCGGGTGCGAGACCTGGAGGCGATGGCCGTCGACCTACTGGCACGCGGCGAGGTGACGAGCTACGCGCTGGGCACGCGTCCGGCATTCGACACAAAGCGCCCTGTTCCGACGCCGGTCGCAAGTCAGCCGACCCACTAGCACCATGCCCGCCGATCCGATGAGTTGGGAACCCCGTGCCCTCTCATTTCCTATCGGTGATAAGACTCTTGAATTGCCCTTTCGTAGACCGATTGGTAACCATCGGCCATCTGGCCAGGGCCGAAGCGTTCGGCCGCGCGCTTCACGCAGCGTTCCAGGTCGATCTCGCCAATGCGGGCGAACGCCGCGACGAGTCCATCCAGGTCATCGGCCAGCCAGCCCGTGATGCCAGGTTCGACCAGCTCGCTCGCGGCTCCGCGCGCCATCGCGAGGACCGGCGTACCGCTCACCATCGACTCGACCATCGCGATGCCGAACGGCTCTTCCCACTGGATGGGAAACACCATCGCCTTGGCACGGGAAAGCAATCGAGCCTTCTCCGCACCGACCACGTTTTCGTGCCAGGTGACCTTGTCGCCCAGGTGTGGCTTGATCTCACTCTCGAAGTAGGCTGTCGCGTCGTTATCAACCTTGCCGGCCAGAACAAGGCGCAAACCCAGACGCCGAGCCAGCTCGATGGCAAGGTGCTGGCCTTTGCTTGGGGTGATCCGAGCCAGTTGGATCAGGTAGTCGTCCTTCTCGTCGTGACGGGATACAGGGTTGTACTCGGACGGATCGACTGCGTTATAGACCACCCTGCGCCAGCTGACGCTCGCCACCTGGGCTTGCTGCGAACGGCTGATGGCAACGAGGTGGACCCTGCGATCGACCGCGGCGAGGAAGTCCCCCTCGGCCTCAGTGAGATCGCCATGCAGCGTGGCGACGACAGGCGTCTGCAGCCCGCTGGTCGCGGCAAGGAGAATCCCGGTGAACCCCGAGTGGTCATGGACCACGTCAAACGCACGCCGCCGCACCAGCTGGTAGGCGCGATAGAGGAACAGGCTCTCCCTCGACACCTGGTCCCGCGTTCCCAGCTGTTCTGACCAGCTCTCAGGCGCCACGGCGGCGACCTCGAACGGACCCTTGGACCCCTGCTGTCCGACCACGCAGACCTGGTGCCCCCTGAGCTGCAGCTCACGCGCGAGGTTGTATGCCATCAGCTCGATCCCGCCGTACCCGACTGGCGGCACCGGATACCACGGGCTGACGATCATTGCGACGCGTCGAGGAGTCACGTTTCTACAACCCCCGAACGGGCTCCGATCCCTTGAACCGTATTCAGAGACCCATCCAGTCAGGCGCACCGCGGATGACTTCAAGACCGGAGGGCGCGTCAACTTCTACAGTGCACGACCCATCGTCCGCCCGATGGACCTGCAGGCGTATGCGGTGCTGTCCGACCTGCAGCGCTTCCACTGTCAGATGCTGGCACCAGGGGGGCAGCGCCGGGTCCAGGTACAGGCGCCCGGCGGGCATGTCCGGCTCGAGGCCGAGCAGGACACGAACCATCTGTACCACAGCTCCCGCCGCCCAAGCCTGCGGCACGTTGGCCATTCGATACGGCACTGGGACCGTGAACTCTTCTTTGGGCAGCCCGGAAAAGAGCTCCGGCATCTGGATGTCCTCGAAGCACATGACAGCGGTGAGCAGACCGTCCATCATCTGCCAGGCATGCTCGACAAGCCCATAGCGGCGAAGGCCCGCTGCTGCGATCACTGTGTCGTGCGGCCATACGGAACCTCGCTGGTACGAGTGCGGGTCATAGGAAGGGTGCTGCTCGGACAGCGTGCGCAGGCCGTATCCGCTGAAAAGATCGCGCTGCAGCAATCGTTCACCGGCAATGCGCCCGCGGCGAGCATCGAGAATTCCCATCCACAAGCAGTGACCCGGATTGGACGTCACAGTTCCGACAGCCCGCTTCTTCCCGTCGATGGCAAAGGCCACCTCGCCTGAGGTTTCGAGCCAGAACGTTTCGTGGAATTTTCGCCTGAGGGTCGCGGCTTCTGACCTGAGCCGCGCGGCCCGCTCATCGTCACCCCAGGCCTCGAAGAGGGGGGCCATCTGCACCTTCGCGCCGTAGACGTACGCCTGCATCTCGCAGGTGCCAATTGGCAGCTCGGGAGAGACTCCGGTCTCGTCAAGCACGCCGTCGTGGGCGTCGCGCCAAGCCTGGTTTCGATAGCCGCCGGGAGAACGTGGACCGTATTCCTGGAAACCGTCCCCGTCCCGATCGCCATATTTATCGATCCAGTCAAGGCAACCCTCCGCTACGCGCTTGAATGGCGCCAATGCTTTCGCGTCGCCCAGCCACCGGTGATGCTCCGCGAGCAACAGGAGGTAGAGCGGGGTGGCGTCGGCAGTGCCGTAGTAAGGGCGATGAGGCACCAGTCCGAAATGCGCCCATTCACCGACGCGGAGCTCGTGAGGGATCTTGCCTGGCTCCATGTCGCGGACCGGGTCGTCGGCATCCGCCTGCCACCTGGCAAGGTTTTCCAGCGTGCCGTTTGCCACCGATGGCTCCGCGATCATGGCCTGCATCGAAGCGATCAGCGAATCCCGGCCGAACAGAGCCATGAACCAGGGCAGCCCTGCCGCCGGCATCCAGCGTTCTGAGGCACCATCGTGCTCGTGCAGGCGGAGCGCGGCGAGATCCTCGATCGCGCGCTCGTACGCGAACTGGAGACGAATGTCAGCAGGCTGGATCCGCGTGACCGACCTCTGCCAGCTCTGCGCCTGAAGCTGCGGCTCATCGGCGCCCTCGCGTTCGATCTCGCATCGTGACGCAAGCTCCGGAAGCGCGCCGTCACCGGTCAGCAGGTCGTACTGCAGGCACACGCGCCAATCCTCGCCCGGCTTGAGCTCGACCGGAAACCGCAGCGATCCGTTGGCGTAGCTGACGCCGGCCTTGTCGGTGAGCGTGCGTACGACGCAGCGCCGCACAAAGTCTTCGTGCCGGTAATGAGCCTCGAGCTTGTTCGGCCCGACCCACGATGTGTTGAGATCCGCGCGGCGCTGCCACTGCTTGAAGCGCACCTCGAACAGGTCGGCGAAGTCGCTCTCCAGTGCGATCTCGAGCAGCAGCGTGAGTGGCGCTCGACCATAAGTGTGGAGGACCAGGTCCTCGTGGAGGCGGTGAAAGCTGACCAGCCGATCGACGGTTACCGCCACACGCGCCCCGCGCATATCGCCAGAAGGGCCTTCGACGTTGTCGGCTATCAGGTGCCACCTGGCGTGTCGGTAAGTGAGTTTCACAGACGCGACCGACTGAGGGCGGCGGCCGTTGAGCCGTACCTCGTGGCGCGAGACGAATCGCGTGTCGGCGGCATAGAGTCCGGATTCGCCTGCTTCGAGCGGCACAGCGCCTGACTGGTCGGTGACCATGAAGGTGGCGCCGTGGTTGATCTTCACCGCCGGGTTCGGATGGACTGCGGAGATCAGGGTGCGCCAGGGTGCCTGGCGTGGCTCGCCTCCCGGTTTGGCGAGCGGCGTCGTTGGGGCCTTTGGGCGCTTGGCGCGACTAGGTGTCGTCATCGGAGTCGCCCCCTACGTTACCAATCGACCTTGTCGACAGTGGCCGGACGCGCCATAGTATCTGGACATGCTCGACATCAAATCGACCAAGCTGTTCCAGAACCTCCCCGAATCTGAGCTCAAGACCATCGAACGTCAGCTGAAGATGGTCCAGCACCCCAAGGGTCATGACATCGTCGTGCGGGGGGATGGAGGAGTCGGCTTCATGATCATCACCGACGGCACGGTGACAGTCCGAACCGCCAACGGCAAGGAGCACAAGCTCGGGCCTGGGGACTCGTTCGGCGAGATGGCCCTACTCGACCACGAAGGTCGAAGTGCAACCGTCAAGGCAGAATCAGACGTGTCGCTGGCGACGATTCCGGAGTGGGGTTTCAAGGCATTCCTCGAGGAACACCCCGAAGTCGCCTACCGGCTGCTGACTGTGCTCAGCCAGCGACTTCGCCGATCCGAAGACCCGGACTAGCGCTTCGCGGCGCTTCGCGGTGAGGCAGCCGCCGTATCCAGGATCCGGTCCCCGATGAGCGCCTTGTAAAGGGCTTCCTGGCGGGCTTCGGCTTTGCGATAAGCCCTCGACGCCGCCGGGCGCGGCTTGAAGACCCTGCCGACACCCGGGTCCATCCTGGTTGGGTCGCCGAGGCCAAGGCCCTCTATGGCAAAAATGGCAGCGCCTCGGCTTGACGCCTCCCTGGACCTCCCGGCCGCGATGGGCCTGCCGATAGCATCCGCCATCATCTGCAACCACGCCCGCGAGCTCAAGAGCGCAGCCCCGCTGGCGACCAGGCGCGAAGCCCGTGGAACCACCTCGTCAAGGCGGCG
>Ga0307312_10000108_pt1 | contig 31408 bp, 19 predicted proteins | sample ER_DNA_202_FD_194489 | JGI IMG/M metagenome (GOLD analysis project Ga0307312, IMG submission 194489) | Bulk soil microbial communities from the East River watershed near Crested Butte, Colorado, United States - ER_DNA_202 | ecosystem: Environmental > Terrestrial > Soil > Floodplain | place... | reverse complement strand
GCGAAAAAGAAATTGCGCGCCGACATAAATCGTCCCCTTCTCATTCGGCGAGAGCGCGATTGGCGTATTCCAGTTAAACCGCAGCTTTTCCTTGTAGTTCGGTCGCGGCTTGATGTTGCGAGCTTCGTGCGTGTGACGATTTACCCGCCCAATCTCGCCACCTTGATATTCGGCATAGATGTAATCGGGATCAGCCGGATCGGGAAACATCCAAAAGCCATCGCCGTTGTACATGTTTTCCCACCGCGAGTTGGTGATGCCACCAGGGTACTGCGAGTCGCCTACCCAGGAACTGTTGTCCTGCAAACCGCCGTAAACGCGATATGGATCGGTGTCGTCGACGCTGACGTGATAAAACTGAGATACTGGCAGGTTTTCGCCTTTCCACCATTTACTGCCGCCGTTGTACGAGTACCACATTCCGCCGTCGTCTCCCACGAACACCACCTGCGTGTTGGTGGGATCGATCCACACATCGTGCGCGTCGCCGTGAGCGCCTTGAAAACCGCCGACCACGGCAAAACTTTTGCCTCCGTCTTCGCTGACGATCAATGCTCCGTCGGGCTTGAACAGGCGGTCTGGATTTTTTGGATCAACAACCAGATTCGCAAAGTAGAATGGGCGCCATACCATCCATTGGCTCTTGTCGCGCTGTTGCCACGTCAGGCCGCCGTCATCGGAGACAAACAGCGCACTACTGGGCGATTCGACAAAAGCGTAAACGCGCTGGGCGTTCGAAGGCGCGATTGCGACCGCGATGCGGCCATACGGTTTCTTCGGAAAACCTTTATTGGCCTCCTGCGTGATCTCCGTCCATGTATTGCCGCCGTCGGTAGAACGGAACAATCCACTAGCTGACGGGGCAATGGGGCTGTCCCCACCGGAGCGGTACTCCCAGCCTCTGCGCCGGAAATCCCACATTGCGGCGAACATGATGTCGGGATTGCTTGGATCGATTTTTACATCGGAGCAACCCGTAGAAAGATTTGCTCCTTTGAGAACTTGGTTCCACGTTTTGCCGCCATCAGTCGTTTTGTAGAGACCGCGATCGGGCGAATCGCTCCACAACGCGCCGGGAACCGCTGCGAAAACTGTGTCGCTGCTTCTTGGATCAACGACGACTCGCGAAATCCGTTCCGATTTTTCCAAACCAGCGCGTGTCCACGTTTCACCACCATCGGTTGACTTGTAAACTCCGTCACCGATCGAAACGCTGTTGCGCGTCCACGATTCGCCGGTCCCGACCCATACATTTTTCGAATTCTTCGAATCGAGCGCGATGGCGCCGATCGATTGCACAGGCTGCTCGTCGAATATTGGCCGGAATCGCGTCCCGCTATCATCAGATTTCCAAACACCGCCACTGGCCGAGCCAACAAAGAGCGTGATTTTACCCGAGGGCTCACGCGTACCAGCCATGGCCGAGATGCGCCCGCTCATTGCCGCGGAACCGATATTGCGCGCACCCAGCCCGGAGATTGTGGCCGAGTTGTATGACGCATCGCTCGCGTGGCAGGGAATCGCGCACACAAGCAGCGACGAAAGCGATACGAGGACGCCCCAAAGAGCGCTATGCGCAAAATCTGTAAAGACGCATATCCCGTTTCGCGAAAGTTTACGGAGTGCGCATAGCATGCCCGCCTGTGTGCAAGCGTCCGCGCATCGCTTTTGGTGATTCAATATCCTCATCTACTGATCAGCGCTGTGGTTGCGGGAGACTTATTTGACCGGGAAAATGAAATATTGTGTCATCCACCGGCACGTTGGCTTCGACTTTGTCGATGATAATTCTTTGTTTGTCCGGCGCTCCTTTGCGTCCAGAATCGATCGAGGTCGGAACGAATACGCCACCCGCTTTTTCATAGTCCCCCAGATCTGTCTCCACTTCTTCGTACGCGCCGTGCCTCGTTCGTTGCGTCACGACGCGAATCTCCAGAAAATGGTCAGGATCCAGATAAACGAAACTCACATCTCCATTCTTCCGCACCACTTTTAGTTTATGCGCGGGTGTTCCGTCGACGTCCTCGGTGCCGAGGTACTCAACGGCGCTTCCCTTCGTCTTCCAATCAACCAATGCGCCGTCGATCTCCGTGTCCTCGACCAGTGCCTTGACATCGTCTGCAGCCATACGCTCCGGGTCTTTCCGTCCGAAAAACGGCGATACTTTCCAACCGTCTTTGCCGTCATAGGCCTGGATCTGCGTCATTCCCTGAAGAGAAGCCTCGCTGCGCACTTCATCCGGTCGCTTCTTGATTTGCAGATAGGCCAGTTCGATCTCGCCCTGCAGCGGCACCAACAGTTTGCCTGTGAGGCGCAGTGATTGTAGATCGTGCAGCGCAGTCGCGCCCCCCTTGGCTTCGATATTCTTTGCAATCAATTCATCCGCACTCGGGTGAGTTTTGTCTTGCGCAAAAATTGCCGGCGTAACGACCGCGACAAGAATGAGAGAAATTACGGAACGCAGATGCATATGAAATTGAGTATCAGACACCGCAGGGCCACCGATATTCAAAGGAATTCGCAATGCAAGCTCTTCTGCACTCTTTGCTCTCCGTTTTAGTCGCATCGTGAATTCATTCGTAACGGAGCGCTTCGATTGGATCAACGTGGCTGGCGCGTCGCGCCGGCAACAAGCATGCGATCAGAGCAATTATTGCGAGCAACACAGTCGCGCCGCCGAGCAGGGCTGGGTTGTGTTCCGAAACCTGGTAAAGTTGGGTGGCAATCAACCGGCCGACCCCAAATGCCGCCACGATTCCGATCGCCAATCCAATGATAACGGGTTTCATGCCCTGATTCACAACAAGGCGAAGAACATCTCGCGTTTGCGCGCCGAGCGCCATGCGCACACCGATCTCACCCGTACGCTGCTCAACCGTGTAAGCGACCGCGCCATAAATTCCAATGCTGGCAAGGAGTAACGCAACGCCGGCGAAAATACCGAGAAGCCACATCATCAAACGCGCCTGCCCAAGCGCCTGGGCCACGATTGCATCCATCGATTGCGGTATTGCGATCGCCACACCGGGATTGACAGTTGCAAGCGCCGTTTGCACCAGCTTTGTTGTGGCGTCCACGCCGAAATTGCTGCGCACGGCCACAAAAACAAATGGGAAGTTCTCCTGCGCCCACGGCCGGTAAAATTCCATGCCGGGTTCTTCTTTGACCCGCTGTGATCGAACGTCGCCAACCACTCCGACGATCTCGACTGGCGTGCCGCCGCTTGTGACGAGCAAAGTTTTGCCGATCGGATTTTCATTTGGAAAAACTTTCTTCGCCCCAGCCTGGCTGATGAGGCAAACATTTTGAGCATCAGCGACATCGTGCTCATTGAATTCGCGGCCAGCGAGAAGCGGAACTCCCCATGTCTTAAAATACCCGGGCGCGATGTCGTGGCTGGGCGCGTTGGCACGTCTCTCCATCGGCAGCGCGTCCCGGTCGGCGCGCGCATAAATTGTGCGGTTTCCGCCATTCAACGGAATGTCGCCGCTAATCGCCGCGCTTTCGATTCCCGGGATATTGCGCAACGCATTGATCGTTTGTTCGACAAAGTGCTGCCGACTCGCGCTATCGGGATATTGCGCCAATGGCAACGTGATCGTCCCTGTCCAAAGCCTGGCGGGATTAAAGCCGATGTTTTGGTGGCTTAAGCGAATGAAGCTCGTGATGAGCAACGCCGCGCCCGCAAGTAGCGTCACGGAGAGTGCGACCTGCGCGCCCACGAGAATTTTGCGGAAACGTTGCTGCCGCACACTGCCACTGGTCCCGCGCCCGCCTTCTTTCAAGCCGTCCACGACGTCGGCACGCGAACTTTGCAATGCCGGATAAACTCCCATCAGAAGTCCGGTCAGGATCGACAACGCGATCGTGAATCCGAGGACGGGAAGCGATAAGCTGGTCGCAGTGTTCGCTTCAAATGGAAGAAAATTGGAAGCCATTCTTGGAACCAGCGGCACCAATCGCCAAGCCAGGATCGCGCCCACTACGCCAGCAAATGCGCTCACCAGGAGGCTTTCAAAAACAAACAACCGCACGATGCTCGTGCGCGACGCGCCGATCGCCATTCGCAAGGCGATCTCGCGTCGTCGGCCGCTAAACCGGACCAGTAAAAGATTAGCGACGTTACTGCACGCGATTAGCAAAACGAAACAAACCGCTGCGAACAGGGTGGCGAAACCGGACCGGATATTTTCGGTCACATCCTGGGGCAAGGTCTTCAGAGTCGTTCCCGCCGTGCTGTCGATCTTATTTGGATATTGGGTGCGATAACTTTGCTCAAGCGATGGCAGCGCAGCGCGTGCTTGTTTCACCGAGACGTCCGGTTTTAACCGCCCAATCACGCGGAGAAAACCGGTGCCGCGCATCATTCGTTCGTAGCTGAATCCCGGCAGGACGAACGGCTTTGTGGTCCAGACTTCGGCGATCGGGTTCGCTCCGAACCAGGCTGCCGGCATGTTCGGCAGCACACCGACAATCGTGTGCGCGGTGCCGTCGAGCGTGATGCTCCGTCCGATTACATTCGGGTCGCCACCGAGGCGTTTCTGCCAGAAATTTTTCGTGACAAGCGCGACGTCTGCGCCCTCCTCTTCATTCGGTAAAAAATTGCGGCCGAGAATCGGATGGACCGCCAGCACATCGAAATAGTTGGAAGTCAACCGGCCGCCGAAGACCTGGACCGGATCGCCAACACCGGTAAGGGTGAACAAAAACAAATTTTCTGCCGCGAATCCGTCGAAAAGCGTCTGGCCCTCGCGGTAATGCTGATAGCGCGGCGCGGATATCGCGATGTCGATGAGGTCGCGTTCCTTGTCGCCGGCATACAAATGCAGCACACGTGACGGCTCTTTGAACGGCAGGCCGCGCAGGAACAAATCGTTTATCAAGCTAAAAATCGCGGTGTTCAGCCCGATCCCGAGCGCAAGCGTCACGATGGCGACGAATGTGAATCCGGGCGATTTAAATAATTGCCGAAAAGCAAAACGAATATCGTTCATGTTGGAAGGTGGGTTTGATTTTTCCTGATCATTCCGTTCGCAATGCCACGATCGGATCGACGCGCGAGGCACGGCGCGCTGGAATCCAAGAGGCAAGAAGCGTCGCGGCGAAAAGAAGCAGACCGACGCCGAGATAAATTTTCGGATCAACCGCTTTGACTTCGAAAAGCACGCTTTGCATTGCCCGCGACAGGACAAAGGCGCTGAGCAAACCAAAGATCGAGCCGATCAAAAGCAATTGCATCCCGTGTGAAAGAACGAGCGCGCGAATTTGAGAAGGCTGCGCGCCGAGAGCGAGACGGATACCGATTTCGCGAACCCGTTTCAAAGTCGTGTAAGCGAGCAGGCCGTACAAACCAATCGTGGCGAGCAAGAGCGCGAGGCCCGCGAAGATCGAGAACAGAAAACTGAGGAGACGCTGCGTGCCCCACGTTTCCTGGACGCGATCGATCATCGGACGCGCGTCAAAGACCGGTTGCGAGGGACCAATCGAGTTGACGACGTCGCGAATCGACTTGCTGAGCGAGGCGGCGCCCATGTTCGAACGCACAAACAAACCAAGACTTGTTCGTTGCGCTTGCGCCATTGAACAATAAATCACCGGCAACGGCGCCATTTCGTCGATGGCGTGAAATCGCATGCGCGCGACCACGCCGATAATTTCGCTCATTACCCAACCTTCTTCGTCGTTGCCGGCATCAACGCCGATGCGTTTGCCGATCGGATTTTCGCCGGGAAAATATTGTTCAACCATCGCCTGATCGATGACGATGACGCGCGGTGAGTCTTTCGTGTCGCGCTCGTTAAAAGTGCGGCCACGTAACAGTGGCACCTTAAGTGTCGAAAAATAATCGCCGACGACGACTTCGAGATCGCTGTTCAACATATCCGAAGGCTGCGGCCGTCCGTTCTCTTCCCGCCAGAAACCAGTTTGCCATCCGCCCATGAGCGGACCGTTCGAACTGATGGCCGCGTTTTGCACACCGGGCAACGCGCGCACTTTGTCGAGCAACGCTTTAGTAAAAGTTCCGATCTTCTCGCGGTTGGAATAAGTTTTCCATGGCAACTCGACTCGGGCAGTGAAGAGCGCTCGCGGCTCGTAGCCGAGCTGAAGCGATTGCATTCGCGAAAAGCTTTTCAGAACAAGTCCTGCCGCGACGAGTAGGGTCAGAGTCAGCGCGATCTCGCTGATCACGAACCAATCTCGCGCGCGTCGGGCAGATGGTGGGTCGCCGCTTCCGGCCGAACCCGCCTTTAACGCGAGTTGAAAATCCGACCGTGATGTTTGCCAAGCCGGCCACAATCCAAAAACGATCGTGGTCAGCGAAGCGATCAGGAACGTGAAACCGAGGACCGGCAGGTCGAAGGAAATTTGTCGGAAACGCGAAACACCTTCCGGACCCAAGGCGATCAGGGCATCGCGCAGCCAGACCGCGATGAAAAATCCGAGCGCGCCGCCGAGGAGCGCGATCACGAAACTTTCGAGCAAAAGCTTCCGGATAATTTGTCCGCGCGTCGCACCAACCGCGGCGTGGACGGCAAACTCTCTCGCTCGCGCGGCCCCTCGGGCGGCGAATAGATTGGCGAGATTGGCGCAGGCAATGAGCAAGACCAATCCCACCGCGCCGAGGAGCAGAGTGAGATTGGTCCGGTATTTGCCCACGAGATTTTCCAGCAGCGGAGTGACCACCGCGTAAACTTTTCCGTTTGTGTCCGGATACGTTTTCTCCAAACGCGCGGCGATCCCTTTCATCTCGGTGCGCGCTTGATCGACAGTCACGCCCCGTTTGAGTTTGCCCCAGACGTAGATCATTGGGTGATGCGAACGATCCATCCAAGCCGGGTTGTTGCTGCGCCGCATAATTGAAAACCAGGCGTCGGTGTCCTGCGGCGAGGTCATCTGCGGCGGCATCACGCCGATGACGGTGAAATTTTGATCGTGTAGGTTGATCGAACGACCGATCACCTCGCGGTCGCGATTGAAGGCGCGTTGCCAGAACCGATCGCTGATCACGACCACGGGTGGCGCGCCAACTTTATCTTCTTCTTCACTGAAGGTACGGCCCAGCTTCGGCGACAGGCCCACGATGTTGAAAAAATTCCGCGTGACCGAAGCGCACGAAATGCGTTCGGGTTCGCGACCGGGAATGCCGCTCAGGTTGCGAGATTCCTTGTGCGTCGCGGCCAGATGTTCAAAAACGATGTTGTCATGTTGCCAGTCGAAGTAGTCGGGCAGCGCAACCGAATAATTCTGGCCGGGTCCGGACGATTCATTCAGGACCATGATTCGGTCCGCGTCCGGATACGGTAGCGGCCGGAGCAAAACCGCGTTGACGATGCTGAAGATGGCGGTATTCGCACCGATCCCGAGCGCCAGCGTGAGAATCGCGACGGACGAGAACGCGGGATTTTTGATCAACTGCCGCAGCGCGAGACGAAGCTTATTCATAACGAAGCGCGACAATCGGATCGACGCGGGTGGCGCGGCGGGCGGGAACGAAGCACGACGCGGCCGCGACCAGCGTGAGCATTCCAGCAACTGCGAAATAAATGAATGGATCCAGTGCGTTCACTTTGAAGAGGATGTTCTGCAATGCGGCCGCAGCGAGAACTCCCAGAAGCAATGCCGCGCCGCCGGCCCCAAGAACAAGTCCGATGATCAGTTGCCATGCGCCTTGCTTCATAACCATTCGGAAAATGCGCCTTGCGTCTGCGCCGAGTGCCATTCGGATTCCAAATTCCTGTGTTCGTTGGTTAACCGAAAAACTCATCACGCCGTAAAGACCGACCGCGGAAAGAATGAAAGCGACCGCTCCGAAAATGCCGAACAACGTCGCGGTGATGCGGTTCGCTCCGAGAATTTCATTGTGCAATCGCGCCGGCGTTCCAGCGAAATAAGTCGGCAAATTTGAATCGATCTCCGCCACTGCCTTGCTCAAAGCTGGGCCCAGTGTTTCAGCTCGCTGTCCGGAACGCGGGCGAACAATGATGGTGCAAAATTGAGGGGCGGGCTCGGCACCGAGTAGCGGCATGTAAAAGCCCGCGGTCTCGGTCTGCTGGTCGAAAGGACCCTGCATCAAGGTGTCCGGGACGACGCCGACAATGGTTCGCCATGCTTGAGGCTGACCGGGATTGAAAATGCGAATCCGCTTTCCGATGGGACTTTCGTGACCGTAATACTTTCGCGCAAAGCTCGCGTTCACGATCACCACCGGTTGTTTTGCATCGGCGTCATCAATAGTGAAGTCGCGGCCTTCCAAAATTTTGAGACCGAGCGTCGTAAAGTAATTGTCCGACACAGATTCGAAGTTTCCGCGCGGTCGATCGTGGTCCGTCAGATAATTTTGGCCGTCTACTTCGTACTGGCCCTGGCCGTCAAAGGTCATGCGAAAGCGGCTGCTCATCGCGGCAGAATCAAATTGGGGATTGGCACGCAACGCACGAACCGCGCGAAGGAAAAACTCACGCCGAGAATCCTGCGTCGGATAAGCGCCTTCCATCAAAGCGATGCGCGCGGTGTAAATCGCGCTCTCGTCGTAACCGTAAGCCAGCTTGAGCTGATTTTGGATCGACTTGATTTGCAGGGTCGCAGCGATCAGGAGCGCGGCAGTCAACGCGATCTGGCCGACCACGAGAACCCGAGTGACCACGTTTACGAGACGACTACTATTGCCGCGTCCGCCCTCTTTCATGATCTCAGCGGCGTTTCCGCGCGAGCTCAGCAACGCCGGGATGAGCCCGGAAGCCAGTGTGGCCACCAAAGTGATCACAACAGTGAATACGAGAACGGGTTCGTCGATCTTAAATTGGACCCAGTAAGGCAACGGGAACGGCAGTGCGTTTGTCGCGCGAACGAACATATCGACTGCCCAATAAGTCAGGACCACGCCGACGAGAGCGCCAAATACCGCGACGACGAAACTCTCCGTCAACATTTGGCGTACGATTCTCCAGCGGGTGGCGCCGAGTGCGCCCCGAATCGCCACTTCCTTTGCGCGCAAAGCGGCGCGCCCAAATTGCATGTTCATCACGTTTACGCAGGCGATCAGTAACACGAGAATGACGGCTCCGAGCATCCCCCAAAGCGTCTGGCGAAACTGCGGTCCAATCATCGAATGCAAAAGCGGCTGAACGCTGGCCGAGACCAGGCTTTGATTCGTTTTCGGATTGTCCTGCGCCAGACGGCGCGCAAGGCTGACAAACTCCGCGTTCACCTGGTCAAGGCTCACACCGGGTTTGAGCCGCCCCATCACCGCGGGCGCGGGATTACTGGCACCGAGCACCAGCTCGCCGCGCGGTCTCAAAGGATACTCATTGTAATAGGGAACCCAGAGCTCGTCGGAAACGGGAAATTTAAAATTAGGCGGCATGACTCCAATGATCGTAGCGGCCTTGCCATTAATTCGGACGCTTTGGCCAACGAGGTTGGGATCGCCGTTAAAATCGCGCCGCCAGATTTCATGACTCAGAATCGCGACTTTTGCTGCTCCGGGTTTGTTATCGTCCGCTGTGAAATCTCGGCCCATCATAGGCGAGACGCCGACGATCTTGAACAGGTCCTCGGTGACATAAGCACCGGTGTAACGCTGCGGATTATTTTTGTAGCTCACGTTGATTGTCGATCCGCTGAGATAGGCAGCCATCTGGGCGAAGGACTGCTGTCCGGCGCGCAAATCTTCGTAATCCTGAGCCGTCGGAATATTGCCGAGACCGAAATTATTGTTTTGCGCGCTGGCCTGCGGGTCGATCAACCCGACGCTCATCAACTGCTCAGGATGGGGGAATGAGAACCCACGCAATACAAAACCGTTGATAACGGTGAACTGAGTGGTCGCCCCACCAATTCCGAGCCCGAGTACGAGCACGGCTAGAAAACAAAACGATTTCTCCTTGAACAAGACACGGAGACCAACGCGCACATCCTGAAGGAATGACTCTAGAAACATAGACTTTAGTGATTGGGTTTAGTGGTTTCGACGATCCAGCCGTCGCGCAATTGGATGATGCGGTTGCCGTAAGACGCGTTTTTCTCCGAGTGTGTGACTTGCACGATCGTCATGCCTTGATCATTCAGCTTGCGAAACAGCTCCATGATTTCTTCGCCTTGACTGGAGTGCAGATTTCCTGTGGGTTCGTCGGCGAGCAGAAGCTTCGGTTCGGCGATGATCGCCCGCGCAACACCGACCAGCTGTTGTTGCCCCCCCGAAAGCTGGCGCGGATATAAATCTTTTTTGCCGACGATCTGAAAGCGATCAAGCGTGTCGGCTACCAGAGCGGCGCGCTCGCTTTTGCTGTAATGGCGATACGACAGCGGGATATCGAGGTTCTCGTAAACCGTCAGATCATCGAGCAAGTGATACTGCTGAAAAACGAAGCCGATGTGCTCGTTGCGCAGCGTGCCGCGCTCTTTCGCCTTTAGTTGGTGAACCACGGTCTCGTCGAAAAAGTATTCACCGGTCCAGCCGTGGTCGTGCATTCCGAGAATGTGCAAAAGTGTCGACTTGCCCGCGCCCGAGGGACCCATCACCGAAACGAATTCGCCTTGTTCGACATCCAGATTGATGTCGCGCAACACGTAGAAAAACTTCCCCTTCGCTAAAGGATAGCAGCGTTCGAGATTTTTGAGACGGATCATGCGTTGTGGCTGAGCGCGATCATGGGATCGGCGCGGGTGGCGCGAAGCGCGGGGATGTAACTCGCGAGCAAAGCGACCGCGGCCAGCGTAATGGTTACGAAGACAACGGTAGTCGCATCAAACGCCCCGACATTATAAAGCAAGGCCGAGAGCGTCCGCGTCGATAGCAGCGCGAGGACCAATCCAATCACGGTGCCGATTGCGACAAGCTTCAACGCATGACCGACGACCAGACGCAGCACATCGCGGCGTTGCGCGCCCAGTGCCATGCGCACACAGATTTCATGAGTGCGTTGGACAACAAGGTAAGAAATCACTCCGTAAATCCCGACACCCGCCAGTAATAAGGCGATGCCGGAAAACGCGCCCAGTAGAACGACCGAGATGCGACGCGGTGCGATTGATTCCGACGCCACGGCTTCGAGTGTCCGGACTGATGCGATCGGTTGATCAGGATCGACAGCCTGAATTTCATGGCGAACCGCCGAGGCCAGACTCCGCGGATCTTGCGCGCTGCGCACGACAAGAATGAGTTGCCGTTGCGGCCGCTGCGCGACCGGCCGGTAATATTCCGGTTGTGGATCGACATCGAGTGCCCGGTGCCTGACGCTGCCGACAACACCCACAATCGTGACCCATTTCGGATCCTTTCGCGGATCGTCAAACGTGATTCGCTTCCCAAGCGCTTCTTCGTTAGGCCAATATTTCTTCGCCATCGCCTCATTGATGATTGTCACCAGCGGCGCGGTGGCGTCATCGTGCTCAGTGAAGAAACGTCCGCGGAGCAAGGGCGTTTGGATGACACGGAAATAATCGGGCGTGATGTCTCGAAGTTCTTCGTCAGGTCCCGGGTCCTTCGACCCCATTTTTCGCCCTTCGATGTCGAACGACCAATCGCTGTTCCATCCGCTCAGCGGAAGAATAGTCGTGCCACCGGCCACTTCGACGCCAGGCAATTGACGAATGCGGCGGACCGCTTCATTCCAGAAACGCAGCATCGATTCACCGCCTCGATATTCAGGACTGGATTGCGCCGGATACTTGATGTCCGAAAGCGCGATCTCCATCGTAAGCACGTTGCGAGGATTAAATCCGGGACTGACGCTTTGGACCCGCACATAACTCTTCATCAACAGCCCGGCCCCGATCAGCAGCACAAGCGCGAGTGCGATCTCCGCGGCGACGAGTGAATTGCGGATGCGATTTCGCCGCGTGCCAGCGGTCGCTCCCCGACCGCCTTCCTTCAGCGCGTCCGTCAATTCTGGCTTGACGCTGGCTAACGCCGGAACCAAACCAAATAAAATTCCGGTCACGACCGCGACCACTGCAGTCACCAAGAGCACTGCAACATCGACATTCGCTTCCGCGAGACGCGGAACGGTGCGGGCGCCAATTTTTGCGAGCAGATCAAGTCCCCAGATGGAAAGCATCACGCCCGCAACCGCGCCACCGATCGCGAGTAACACACTTTCAGTCAGCATTTGCCGCAGCAATCGCCACGGGCCGGCGCCGAGCGCGACGCGAATTGCAAGCTCACGCTCACGGGCGCTGGCTCGAGCGAGCAACATGGTGGCGAGGTTCGCGCACGCAATTAAGAGCACGCCCGTAACCGCGCCTAACAAAATCAAAAGACCCTTGCGCATTCCACCGACAACCTGATCGTGCAGCGGATAAACGTTGGCGCCAAAACCCTGGCTTGCCCTGTAGAGATCGGGATGAATACGGGTCCAGTTCGTCGTGATTGTGTTCAACTCGGCCTGTGCTTTCTCAGGCGTAACATCCGGTCGCAGCCGCGCGATAATGCCATAACTGCGCGAGTAGCGTGCTTGCATCTCAAGCGGCGTGAACGCGACCGGCTTCCAAATATCGACTCGCTCGGCGAACTGCCCGCCCCGGACGTTGAACAGCGGAATCGGAAACTCAAAACTTGCCGGCATCACGCCAATCACAATGTATTTGCGGCCATTCAAGAGCAGCGGTTTACCAACAAGAGCCGGGTCCGAGTTGAAGCGCCGTTTCCACAATCTTTCGCTGATCACGATGAGGTCATCGTGCCCCTCGCCTTGTTCTTCCTCCGAAAATGTGCGCCCGGCGATAGGTTCAACGCCTAACAATGGAAACAATGCCGGCGACACCACCGCGCCGGAGATCCGTTCCGGCACGTTGCCCTCGCTCATATTAAAAGAGCGATAGTCAAAAATGGCGATCCGTGAGTAGCTCTGCGCCTGTTTTTCGAAGTCGACGAATTCCGGCGGTGAAACCGGAATCCGCTCCAGACCCTGCGCCGTGAACTTCTCCCACAACAAAACCAGCTTTGCCGGATCGGAATAAGGCAGCGGCTTGACCAGCAAACCATTGATCAAACTAAACACCGCCGTGTTCGCGCCAATCGCCAGAGCAATCGTGGCGAGTGCGATCGCAGTGAAGGCGGGAGTTTTTAGCAACCCACGCACTGCAATTTTGATCTCATTGAGCATATTTCGAGTTATTCGTACCGTAAGGCTTCGACAGGATTCAGCCGCATGGCAGCGCGCGCGGGAAGATAACAAGCGAACAGTCCGACGAGTCCCAGAAGAACACAGATCGCACTGAAAGTAGTCGTATCTGTTGCGCTCAAACCGAAAAGCAAACTGGCCAGTAGTCGGGTTGCAGCCCAAGCTGCGACTAATCCGATGCTCACACCCAAGATCGTGAGCTTCATGCCGTAGCCCATGATGAGCCGAAGGACATGCTTTGGTTGGGCGCCAAGTGCAATCCGAATGCCGATTTCGCCCGTTCGCTGCCGGACGGAATAGGCCATCACGCCGTAGAGACCAATGGAGGCGAGCAATAATCCGCAACCTGCAAGGGTTCCCATTAGGACGGCGCCAAAACGTTCCGTGACAAGGACGCTGCTCAGATTCGTGTTCATCGTCATGACATTGGAGACGGGCTGATCGGGATCGATACTGTGAATGGCATCGCGGGCCGCTGCCGTCAGGGAAGTGGGATCGAGCGCAGCGTGGATGATCAGATTGACTGGAAAATCGTTCTCGAGCTGTGGATACGGCACGTACCATACGGGCCGATTGATCCGGTAATTAAAGCGGTCTTCCTTCACATCGCTCACAACGCCGACCACGGTCATCCACGGAAAACTTTGTCCAACACGCACGCGCCGAACTCGTTTGCCAACAGCGTCCTCTCCGGGCCATGCTTGCCGTGCAAACTCCTGGCTCACAACGACCACGGGCAGAGTTTCGGCACGGTCGCCTTTATCGATCAATCTTCCCTTGATCAGCGTTACTCCGAGCGTCTCGAGGTAACCGGGACTAACGATTCGATGTGAAGTAATGGGGATATCGTTCGGATTTGTTGGCGGCCGTCCTTCAACATTGAAGACCGCGTCGTAAGCAGTTTCACGCTCAAGCGGGATGTTTGTGGTCGTGCCTGTCGATATCACTCCAGGGAGACGCCGGAATTGCTCGAGCACCTGATCCGTAAACGCGACACGCTGGCGGTATTGCGAGTACTTCGAAGCAGGCAACACCATTTTCATGGTGAGGAGATTGTCTGGATTAAATCCAAGATCGACGTGTTGCAGTCGCTGGAAACTTTGCACCATCAAGCCGCCGCAAATTAATAGCGTCAGCGCGATTGCAATCTCGGCTACGATCAACCCATTCAGCCACCGCCGGCCCGAGACGGCGGCGCCACTGCGGTGATCAGCCTCTTTGATGCGTGGCATGAGCTCGTGCGCGCCGGCGGCTTTGAGAGCGGGAACGAGTCCAAATATCACACCGGTCACAAGCGTCACGAAAAAAGCGAAAGCCAAAACGCGGCGGTCGATTTCGAAATTGTGCAGAAACGCAGCGAACGAGATGCCCCGAATCGGATTGAGCGCGGCCAAGACTGGAATTAGCCAATTGGCGAGAATCACACCAGCTACGCCGCCAAGCAGGGCCAGAAGCATGCTCTCGGTGAGGAGCTGTCTAACGAGCCTCCAACGCCCGGCGCCGAGCGCGCGACGCAGTGCCAGCTCCCGTTGGCGTGCAATGCCGCGAGCCAATTGGAGATTGGCGACGTTGGCGCAGCAAATCAGCAAAAGAAATCCGACGCCACCTGCAAGCGCGAACAACGCTTTACGAACATGACCTTCCAAATCGCCAAGCAAGTCTTGACGAAGTGAAATGGCTTTCACGCTCCATCCCCGGCGAAAATTAGGATATTCCTGCTCCAGTTGCCGGGCGATCGCTTTCAGTTCTGTATCCGCCTGTTTCACAGTGACGCCCGGTGCGAGTCGCCCCAAGATTTCGTTTGCGGTCGCGGCGCGATCGGTCAACGGCAGGGTGTCGATGTTAGTTTGCAGAGGAAGCCAGATCTCGGCTGCGCCCGGAAGATCAAAGCCAGCCGGCATCACTCCAAGAACGGTGTACGTTTTCCCATCGAGATTGAGCGGTTGACCGATTGCCCCGGCGCTCCCGGCAAAATTCTTCTGCCAAAATGTATAGCTGATCAGCGCCACCGGCGGTCCACCCGGTCGATCTTCCGCGGCGGAAAAGATGCGACCGAGCATTGGCTTGACGCCTAAGGTGGTCAGATAATCAGCCATTACCGTGGCGCCGCGGATGCGCTCCGGCTCGCGCTGACCGATCAAGTTAAACGAACGTTGTGTGGCCACACCGCTGCTGGAAAAAACGTGGCTTCGGTCCCGGTAGACTGCGTATTCCAAAAAAGAGCTGCCGAAAGGATCAAACCCTTCCCGCAATGCAAAGGTCGAAATCAGCCGATCAATGTCCTTCACCGGCAAAGGGCGGAGCAGAAGCGCGTTGATGGCGCTGAAAATTGCGGTGTTCGCGCCGATGCTAATTGCCAGTGCTGCAATGGCAATCAGCGTGAACCCCGGCTGCTTGAGTAGCATGCGCGCGCCGTAGCGGAGGTCCTGCCAAAGCGTTTGCATTTCGCGACTCCGTCAGGCGGCGATTCGATCTTCTATTACGCGACCATCGAACAGATGCACGGTGCGGTCTGCGTGCTGCGCGAAACGTTCATCATGTGTGACCATGCAAATCGTGGCGCCGCCTCTGTGCAATTCTCGAAGCAAATTCATGACCGCTTCGCCATTACGGGAGTCGAGATTGCCGGTCGGCTCGTCCGCCAACAAAATCGCCGGCCTGCCCGCGAGCGCGCGCGCGACCGCGACGCGCTGTTGTTGCCCACCTGACAGCTGGCTCGGCAAGTGTTTTGCACGATGAGCCATGCCGACGCGCTCCAGTGCTTCGGTCACAAACTGTTTGCGCTCGCCTGCGCCCATTCCGCGATAAGTGAGCGGTAACTCCACGTTTTCAAACACGGTCAGATCGCCGATTAAATTGAAACTTTGAAAAATGAAGCCGATCTCGCGATTGCGAATGCGCGCACGGTCGGCGAAGGAAAGATTAGCAACCTCGTGACCTTTTAACGAATAGCTCCCTTCGGACGGAGTATCGAGAAGCCCGAGGATCGAAAGCAGAGTTGTCTTGCCGCAACCTGATGGGCCGGCGATTGAAACATACTCGCCGGTGCGGATATCGAGGTGGATCCCGGAAAGGGCATGCGTTTCTACTTCGTCGGTGAGGAAGACCTTCTTTACACCATTCAGTCTGATCAACGGCGTCGAGCCATTTGGCGTGGGAGTTTGAATCGATTCGGTGGCAGTTAGTGTTGAACTCATAGTTTCAGTTGTTGTTAGTTGAGGCGAATGCGTTCGTGTGCGTCCCACGCGCTGGTATCGGAGAGAATCACCTGATCCCCCGGCTGAAGACCGCTTACGATTTCGATCGTGTTGACTGAGCTCTTGCCCAGTTTCACCGGCGTCCGGACAGCCTCCGAGGTGCCGGTAATAAGTTTGAACATTCCCACGGTGTTGTTTTCCTGACCGAATGCCGGGCGGCCCACATAGACGATGTTATCGAGATGTTCGAGCTCGATCGTTCCATCGACGCTGAGATCGGGTCGCGCGCCTTTCGGCAGTGGCTCATCGAAAGCAACTTCAACATTTACTGTCCCCTGCTCCACTGCGGGGTCGACTCGCGTGACGTGGCCGTTGGCTGTTCCGTTCCGAGTGTCGATTACCGCTTTCTGGCCAACCTGAATGTCCTTTGCCTGAGTCTCGGCGATTTTAACCTGGGCTTTCAGTTTGGTCGGGTCGGCGACGCGTGCCAGATTATCGCCGACTTTCATTCGCTGTCCGATTTGCACCGGAAGTTGTTGCAGGACGCCCGACATGCCTGCGCGAACGTGCAGCGCTTCCACTTGGTCCGCTCTTAACTTGGCAAGCTGTTTGGCTTGATCGACTGCTGCCTGCCGGGACGCTAATTGCGGATCGATGGAGTCGTGCGCGAACTTCAGCCGCTTTTCTTCGATCTCATTTCGATTCACCAACTCCGCCTCTTTCACTTTCGATGTTTTGTACTGCAGCTCGGCGATCAAACCGTTCTTCGCCAACTGATCGTTAGTTTCGCGTTCCATCTTCGCCTGCTCGTAATCCGATTTTGCCTTCGCCGTGGTTGCTTCCTGGTCGAGCAACGAACGCTGCAGAGTCGCTCGCAAAGTAGTCAACTCCGCTTCTGCGGCGGTCGCTTGCAGCTCGGCGTCATGAGCGGCTTGCTCCACCTCAGGACTGGTTAATTCCAAAATCACCGAGTCCGGTTCAACTCGTGTCCCCGGCCAAATATTTATCTTTTCCACGCGGCCTTCCGTGTTTGCTGGTATCCAGCGGATGTCTTCCGGCACGAGGGTACCAAGACCGCGCACCTGCCGCACCATTGGCCCTCGTTTCACTGTATCGATCCAGACCGTTGAGCGATCGACGCTTGGTACTGCCGGTTTCAAGCGCGAGATCGCAATTGTTGCCAGAATCAAACCAAGTGCGCAGGCGGCGATGATAATGATCCGACGCTTGCGCTTTTTCGCAGCAACGCCTACGCGCGGCACGTCCATAGAGGCAAGATTCGGTGTGAATCCGGCCGGTCGCACGATTCTTTCTTCGTCTTGTTTTCGCTGCGGAGTCACGATCTCAATCAAAGTGCTCCGAGTGCGCGACAGAGTTGGACGGCAGCCTGCGCTCCGCTCGCCACTGCCACGGTCGCGGTGATGATCAGCATTGCGAATACAATTGCTTCGCCGACGAAATCGCGCCGGGCTTCCTTTTGAAAGTACTGACGGCTGATATTGCGAAAAGATGGTTCAACCGATTTCGCACAACGGCTGCGATAACCGCTGATCGCGCCGGAATGGTAATTGTAGTCAGTGAACGGGAAGCGCGCTCGAGCTGTTAATGACGTTGGCTTCATATTGTTTTAGATGACGTATGGACGTTTGTTGGATTCGAAAAGTTGCTCTGGTGTAATGCAATGCCCGTGCCAACATCGGCAACAAAGCGATAAGTAACTGGCGATAAGCGACTAGCTGCTGCGAATCTTCAAGATGCATGGCGCGATTCGCTTCGCTTCTGGGACTGCATCGTCCCGATCTTGGGACGTACACGTCTGTAGCCGCATCGCTGTGCGAAGCGCGGCGCACGCGCTGCCATTCACATGCCGGACTGACGGGTTTACCGCGGAAGTCGCAGTAACGCTTCAGCACCCGTGCCCGTGCTTCGATTCGCCAACGCTAGCGAGCCGCTGTGGGCTTCCGCAATTTGGCGGCTGAGAGCGAGCCCGATTCCAGAGCCGTCAGATTTCGTCGTGAAAAAAGGCACGAAAAGATTCGCCGGGTTCATGATTCCCGGTCCTTCGTCTTGAACAAAAATTTCGACGGAATCGCCAGTCTCGCGCCAGCCGATCCCGACATTTCCATTCGTCTCGAGCGCGGCATCAACTGCATTGTGCACCAAGTTGATTAGCAATTGCTCAATTTGCGCAGCGTCCGCCCGGATTTTTGTTTTTCGACCGGGCAGGATTTTCACTTTCAACCTCGGTTCCAAATCGGTGACTCGCTGCACAAGCTCGCCCACTTCTAGATCTTCCTTTTGTGGCGGCGGAAGTTTTGTGAGGCGCGTATACGCTTGCAGAAAACGACTAAGGGAATCGGCGCGCGACACAATGGAGTTCAGTCCACTGCGCGCATCGTCCTGCCAATCCGGCGGAGGCGGGTCGCGGCGCAGTAATGATTCCAAGCTTGCGGCAAGCGACTTGATTGGGGCAAGCGAGTTATTCATTTCGTGGCCGAGCACGCGAACCAACCGTTGCCAGGCGCGTCGCTCTTCTTCGCGCAGCGTGCGACTAAGATCCGTCAGCACGAGCAGGTCGTGCGGCAAACCGTGTTCGCGAAAAGTACTGCGTCTAACGCCCCATCGACCGGAGCCTCCGGGGAAAGTGAGCGTCAGCGGTTCGTCCACGTCGGCATCGAAACAGGGGCCAAGTCCAAGCTCGTTGGCGTTTTTGCCCAGCAATTTGTCCATCGGTTGGCCGAGCAAAGTTTCGCCCGCGCGATTCACGAGGCGCAGGCGCTGTTCGGGATCAAAAGTGAAAATCGCGACGTCGATTTCGCCCATGATGGTGCGTAGAAGGGCCGTTGCCTCAAAAGCGCCCAGGCGTTGAAGACGCAATGTTTCCCCGAGTGAATTGATTTCCAGAAGGGCTTCTCCCAATGCGTTGCCTGCACGGGCGCCGCGCGCGCGGATTGAGTAATCCCCTTCACGCAACGCGGCCAGCAGATTGGACATGGTTCGTAGCGGGTGAACGATGTGTTCCCGGGCGGTGGAGATGAAACCAAGGAAACAGGCAACGATCAGGAGCGTCAGCGTCCACTGCACCTTGGCGCTGTAATCGCCGGACCAAAGAAGCGCGAGGGCAACAACCGCAGCAGGTACAGCCGCGCCAAAGGCTAGCCAAATCAGTTTGGCTTCATGCGAAAGCCGGTATCGACTTTTTGGCGTCTGACTCATTGACGCCATTCCCGACGCAGGAGCGCATCCGCTACCCGCTCACAATCCATATTGCTGCAATCGCCGGTAAAAAGCGCTTCTGCTCAAGCCGAGAACTTCTGCTGCTTTACGCGCGTTACCATCATTCCGTGCCAGCGCCTTCTTAATTAGAAATGCCTCCACTTCTTCAAGACTCATTTCCTCAAGATTGCGCGATTCACTTCCGGCTGTTGTCAGGCCGAGATCGCCCGCTCGTATTTGTCGATCTTGCGTCATGAGCACTGCCCGTTCGACCACATGATCAAGCTCACGAACGTTTCCGGGGAAGCGGTGCTGTAGCAAACGCTCGCGCGCCATCTCATCGAACCCGGTAATCTGTTTTCGGTACCGTTGCGCGTGTTGCTGAAGAAACAAGTTTGCCAGCAGCATGATGTCCTCTCGCCTGTCGCGCAGCGGCGGCAATCCAATCTGGATCGTATTTAAACGAAAGAGCAGATCCTGCCGAAAATGCCCGGCCGCGACTTCATCGTCGAGATTTGCATTCGTGGCGGAGATGATGCGCACATTCGCATGCAGCGTTTTGGAAGACCCAACACGCTCAAAATCGCCGGTCTCGATTACACGCAACAGTTTTGCCTGTTGTGTGAGCGGGATGTTTGCTATCTCGTCCATGAAAAGCGTGCTCTCATCCGCAAGTTCAAATCGCCCCGCGCGATCCGTCTTTGCATCAGTAAACGCGCCTTTTACATGCCCAAACAGTTCACTTTCAAAAAGTGTTTCCGATAAGCCACCCATGTTCACGGTGATCATGGTTCGCGATGCGCGCGGAGATAGTGCGTGAAGCGCCTGCGCGACCAGGCCTTTGCCTGTCCCGTTTTCGCCTGTGATTAATACGTTCGCGTCAGATGGCGCAACGCGTGAAATCATTTCAGTCACTGCCCGCATGGGTGGCGATTCCGCAATGACGTTTGGCATGCTGCCACGGAGCATCTGATTTTCGGCCTCGAGCTTGCGGCCGCGGCGCAGAGCCATCGCCAGCTCAATTTGCGTGCGGACAATCGTGAGCAGGCGCTCGTTGTCCCATGGCTTTGGTACGAAATCCCGTGCGCCGCGTTTCATTGCTTCTACCGCCAGCTCAATCGTTGCCCAGGCGGTCATCACAACGATTGGCAGAGTATTGTCGATCTCCTGAATCCTGGGAATGGCCGCTAGACCTTCCTGTCCCGAAGTCGTATCGCGCGCGTAATTGAGGTCCATTATCAAGAGCGCGTAATCTTTTTTTTCCAGGACGCTGAAGATTCCAGCAAGTGATGTGACGGTCTCGGTCTGATAACCTTCGCCTTTGAGCAGAATCCGCAGCGCTTCCAGCACGTCGCGCTGGTCGTCCGCAAGAAGAATCCGAGCCACTAGTGTCTTTGTTCTAACCTAAGGCGCCAAAGGCGAGCCCGAGGCCGTAAGTAACCACAGCAACAATGATGCCAATCCAAGTCATCTCCAAGCCTGACGCCCACCACGATCGGATGGTGATCAGCGATTTCAATGCGCCAACAGCGAAATGCGCCGCCAAACTGATGACGAAGGAAGCGGCGACCGCGGTCATGCCACCTGAGAAAAAGAACGGAATGATTGGCACAAAAGCCCCGATCGCAGTGGAGATGCCAGCGGACGTCGCAGCAGTCCATTGATTTGGAAATCGATGTTGGGACAAGCCGAGCTCGCTTTGCGCCATCGCCTGCACGAATTGTTCGGGTTGTTCAGCAAGGCGCTCAGCCATTTTTTGCGATTCTTCAGGAGTGAATCCCTGCAATTGATAAAAGAGCGACATCTCTTCGAGTTCCTCCTCCGGATTTTCCTCCACTTCTGCGCGTTCACGCGAAATCTCCGCTTCATAAACTTCCGCCTCGCTTTTTGCGGCAAGGTACGCACCCGCGCCCATCGACAGTGTGGAAGCGAGCATTCCCGCGAGACCGGAGATCAAGACGTAATGTTGCTGGTTGTTGGTCGCGCCAGCCACGCCTGAAACAATTCCAAATACCGCGCCAAGCCCGTCGTTTGCGCCGTAGATCGCATCGGCCACCCAACTGCCCCCTCGCCCATGCCAGCGTTCCCGCTTGAGGATTTTGTCCAGCGCCGTGCGCGGACCTGCCGGTGGCGTCATCGCACTCAGCGCCCGCGCATGGGCTTTTTCCTCGAGCGCGCTTTGTCGCAAGAACTCATGCACATCCTGTTCATTGGCCAATGCGCGCTGGGTTTGATCATGAAATTGCGCTTCCTGCCGTTCTTCCGTCGCTTCCATTCTGCGAATGGCAATATCGGCTCCGGCAATTTTGTTCCACCAACGATTAAACCGGCGCGCAATCGTGTCTCTGAACACAGGCGGCTCTGCACCGAGGTCCCTGAGTTTCTTCTCCCAACGTTGGGCATGGCGCTCTTCTGCTTCAGCCATGCGCAAAAGAACGCCTTTGCGTTTCTCGTCGCGCTCACGCTCGGCCAGATCGCGATACGTGTGCGCGGTCTCCACTTCGGCTTGCCAATTGCGCGTGACAACGTCGATCGTCTGTTGTCGATCCGTTCGACTGCCGGTCAGGACAGCTTCTTTCGGATGACGAGACGGGTTTTCGCTGCTCATAATGTTCAATCAGCGGGCTCTAATGCCGCGCTAATCGCTGGCTCAACTCTTGCTCTTAATTGCTGTGCCGTAATTACCAGTGCAACCGACCCGATAATGAGACCGGCGGCAATCAGTGTGCGCATCGTTATGGTTTCTCCAGCAAAAAGGGCGCCCAACACAATTGCGACAATCGGATTCACGTACGCATAAGTGGCGACTTTCGCCGGCTCACAGTGACGCAGCAGCCAAATATAGGCCGTATATCCAACCACAGCTCCAATGATAACCAGATAAACAAACGAAAGGAGCGACGAGATTGAAATGAAACTGGGATGAAGGCGCCGCAGCTCGCCGGTCACGATGCCGACGAACAAAAGGAGGATTCCTCCGCAGATCATCTGTTGGGCGGCCGTCAAAAAAGGTGAGGCAGCGTGTCGCGCGACGCGCGAGTAGAGCGATCCTACCGACCAGATGAAAGATGAGACGAGCAGAATTGATATTCCGATCGCAGGGTGTCGGGCGTCGTTTGAGGAAAAATGCAGAGCAGGACTAAACAAAATGCCGACTCCAACAAAACCTCCCAACAGTGCGAGCCACACAATTGGAGTTGGTTTGGGCGTCATTCCCATCGCCCAGCCGAGCAGCACAATGTAAATGGGAACAATCGCCACGATCAGCGCCGCCAGTCCGGAGTCGATGTACTTTTCCGAGATTGTTACCCCGCCGTTGCCTGCAAGCAGCAAACACGCGCAAATGATTAGCGATGTGCGCCAGTTCGCCCAGCTCGATTTGCTGATGCCTTGGGACCAGGCAATCGCATACATGATCAGGCCTGCCAACACGAATCGCGCACCGGCCATCAGAAACGGTGGAATTGTTTCTATGGCGAACCGAATTCCGAGATAAGTCGAACCCCAGATAAGATAGAGTGCGGCGAATGCGATGATTACCAGGCTTCTTTTCGGCGCGGCCATGAAGCAATGACCATCTCGCATTCCCGAGATGGAGCAAACGTGTCATTGGAACATTACAACCTTAAATCACGTAATGCGGTCGGAAAGCGGCGCAGCAGCGCCGCACTCCACAACGCAATGCGCTCGGAACTGCGCTGTGAGTAACGGCCACGTCTTGGAGTGCGGCAGAGCTCTGCCGCTTTAAGACATCAACGCGTTGCGTAATAGAAAAGGGCAGCGCTATACACCGCGCCTGAAAAGCAATCGATACAGCAGCAACAGAATCATTGCGCCGACGATCGACATGATCCAGCCGGCCACGTAATTCTCGCCTGCAAAAATGCGACCGATCCACGTGCCTACGAACGCGCCGGCGACGCCGAGCAGAATCGTCACGATGCAACCACCGGGATCTTTCCCCGGCATTAACAGCTTTGCGATGGCGCCGATAACAAGACCGATAACCAAAGTCCACAGAATAGAATGAGCGCTGAAGTCCATATTCGACGAGTTCTATCGGACTGACTCAATCTCGGCAAGGAAATTGAGTTGAACCGGAATTGTCGCGAACGCTGTCGGCTGGTACAGACGGACATCGTAGCGCGATTTTTCTCGAATCATGCTGTAGCCCCGCGCCTGTGGCGCGTTATGCATTGTGCGTTCGCGAAAGACGGCCCGCAGGACCGTAGCTACAGTTCAATCACCTGCGCCGAGTGGATGTCTTCACTGGCGCGAACTTCGGTCAGCAATTCTTCGCTGGGCGCCGTGTCGAGATTCAACACGGTCAGCGCCATACCGCCGGCCTGATTCCGACTGAGCGACATTGTGGCAATGTTCACACCGTGATCGCCGAGCAGCGTGCCAATGCGGCCAACCATACCTGGGCGATCGGTGTTTTCCAAAACGAGCAGCACCCCGTGCGGACGTGCTTCTACCGGCCGGCTGTTGATACTCACAATTCGCGGCGTGGCTCCGAAGAACGCGCCGCCAACCGACACAGCTTTTCCTTCCGCGACCGCTGAAATTTCGAGCATGTCGGTGTAATCGCCCGGCGCGCTCAATCGCGACTCGGTGACCTTGAGACCGAGAGTCTCAGCAAACGCCGGCGCGTTTACTTCGTTAATCTCTTTGCCACCGGCGATTTGCAAAAAACCTTTCAACACCGCGCGAGTGATCGCGGTTGTATCAGCCTCGTTGACCTTGCCGCTGTAATTGATATTGAGCGAGTCGGCACGTTTCGGCGCGATCTGCGATAAAAATCTGCCGAGCTTTTCGCCGAAACGGAGATGCGGCCCGATGATGGCCAGAGTTTTCGCGTCGAGATTCGGCATGTTCACGGCGTTGCGAATGGTGCCTTCGAGCAGCGCCGCGCGGATCGATTGTGCGATCTCGATACCAACGCTCTCCTGCGCTTCAACTGTGGACGCGCCAAGATGCGGCGTCAGCACAATATTGGGCACGCTTCGCAATGACGAATCAGACGGCAGCGGTTCAACTTCAAAAACATCCAGCGCCGCGCCGGCGACATGGCCATCTTGCAACGCCTGAACCAGCGCAGCTTCATCAATCAAACCACCGCGGGCGCAGTTGATGATGCGCACGCCGCGTCTCGTTTTTCGCAAACGTTCCGCATTGAGAATGTGGCGCGTCTCTGCGGTCAGCGGCGTATGTAGCGAGATAAAATCGGCGCTAGTAAGCAAATCATCCAGTTCGTCCAGCAGCTCTACTTGCAGACTGCGAGCGCGCGTGACGGAAAGATACGGATCGTACACGACGACCCGCATCCCGAAAGCAATGGCGCGCCGGCTCAACTCGCTGCCGATCCGCCCCATGCCGATAACGCCGAGGATTTTGTTGTAGAGCTCGACACCTTCGAAATGTTTTTTGTCCCACTTCTTGCTGCGAACATTCGCGTCGGCTTGCGGAATCTTCCGCGCCACTGCGAGCAGCAGCGAGAACGCATGCTCGGCAGTGGAAATCGTATTTCCACCGGGGGCGTTCAATACGACAACGCCGCGGCGCGTCGCTGCCTCAACATCAACATTGTCCACCCCAACGCCAGCACGGCCTACCACGCGAAGTTTTGCACCGGCATCCAAAATGCCCGCGGTGACTCTTGTCTGGCTGCGCACGATCAGCGCGCTGAATGGCGGAATAACTCCGATAAGTTCTTGTTCAGTCAGGCCGATCTTGATCGCCACATCAAGCTCGGCGTCGCGTGAAAGCTCATTAGCCCCGCGTTGCGAGATCGAATCGGCGATGAGGACTTTGGGCGGAGTCACGAAAACTTTTAGTGTTAAGCACGAGAATAGTGCCCGCTCAAAATTAGAACTTAAATCTTAAAAGTTAAACCCGTTCTGTCTAGGCTATTGGTTCGATGCGAGAGCGCGCGAAGCCTTTCTACGTTGTGTTCGCGATCGCTGCGGCGCTGGTCATTCCCGCTGCGATCGCATTGCGCACGGTTGTGCATCCTGTCTTTTTGCAACCCACTTCGGATAATCCTACGCCGCTCGGATATACATGGAGCCTGCTCCTGTTTGTTATTCCGATCGCCGCCCTCGGATGGTGGTTTGCCTGCCGGCCGGATCTGCAATTTCCGAGAAAAGCATTTTGGCGAACCATCGCCGTGCTGACGCCACTTGGTTTTTTGCTCGACCTGCTCTTTGGCAATATTTTTTTCATCTTCCCAAATAAAGCGGCCACACTTGGCTACGAAATACCTGCGGTCGGCGGATCGATTCCAATCGAAGAATTCATCTTCTATCTCACCGGCTTCATGCTGGTGCTGCTGACTTACATCTGGTGCGATGAATATTGGATGGCGGCTTACAACGTTCCGGACTACACCGCGGCGGCTAAAGGCATACCGCGCATCGTCCGTTTTCATTTTGCTTCCGTCGTTCTTGGCGTTGCCCTGATCGCCGCAGCAGTTCTTTACCGCAAATTCTTGTCCGGCGTGGCAGAAGGTTTCCCGTGGTATTTTGTTTATCTCGTCTGCGCTTCCCTCATTCCATCGGCAGGTTTTTTTCACACCGCGCGAGATTTCATCAACTGGCGCGCATTCAGCTTTACGTTTTTTCTTCTGTTGCTCCTCAGTTTGCTTTGGGAAGTGACGCTCGCTTTGCCGTATGGCTGGTGGGAATATCGCGCAGGCATTCTGATGGGGCTGCACATCGGCGCATGGTTCGGTCTGCCCATTGAAGCGGTTTGTGTTTGGTTGGCTGTGAGCTTTACAACCATTATCACTTATGAAGTGATCAAAATTTGGAAAGCCCTGGGCACCCGCGCGCTCGAGGCATTTTTTGGTATTCGAAAATCAACAGCCTTGGCGTCGAGAAATTGTGAAAGGACGTTGGCGAATTCATTTCAACCGAAAATCAAGAGATGGATCGAATCGGGTAATTGCGCCGCCACATTCGTAGCCACGCTGCCGCGCAGCAGTTTGGCCATGGCGGTACGTTGTGACGCGCCGATGATGAGGTAATCCACGCCCATGGTGGCCGAGAGATCGAGAATCGTCGAAGCCGTGTCCTCGCTAACAGCATAGACGGGCAGCACACAGATGCCCCGTTCGGCGCCCAGTTTGATCATCGTTGACATGATTGCGGCTGCCTCGGGGTCATCCTGCCATTTAGGGCGGCGCCCGGCCACGGTCGGGCCCCGAGCATAGAAGACTGCAATCTCTTTTACATACAAAACATATAACGTGGCTCTCCGGAGTTGCGCTTCATCTAACGCGAAGGTGAGCACAGGCGTGAGGCCGCGTGCAGCAACCATGATCTTGTGGCCTTCTTCCAGCCGTGTTTGCATAGTCGCGGCCAGATCCGGCGTGACCATCTCGGCCACCTTGCGCGTCACAGTCAATGTCCTCAATCCGGCGATCTGATGTGAATAAGTGCGAAATCCAAGCCCCACTCCCAATACGCAAACTGCGAAAAAGAGCGCGTCGGGTTTCGTTTTTGCGATCGTCAGCTCGACCAGAGCCAGGACAATAAACGTCACACCCATAATCAGGCGCTCGTACATTCGCAAACCGAGCTTCTTGTTAAACGTGCAGGCGCCGAGATTGACTGAAATAGCGCCCACAACGCCTATCGCATACAGGCCCGCCAGCGCCTCGAACTGCTTCATGATCGCCAGCACGAGAATAGGAATTGCAACGGCGACAATAAGTGGAATGCGCGGCACACCGTGCTTATTAAGGCGCGCGAATTGTGGCGGCATCTCGCCGTCCTGCGCCATCATATAGGTAACGCCAATCAATGCGACAACCGCAGTATTGACGGCACTGATTAATAAAAAGCCGAACACGACGCCAACGAAAAGAGAAAAGGCATGACCAAACGATGGCCCGCTGACAAGTGTCGCGTAGTACTCTCCCAGAAAGCGCAGCATGTCCTCCTTGTGCGCCGTCAGCTCCGGTGCGTACGATTTCGGCAGCGACAGCATGGCCCAGCCGAGCAATGCAGTTCCGCCCACCACTTCGAGCGCTACCGGCAAAATCGCTTTTGTAGCTGTGCGTGTGACTTTCGGCGCGCTCGGCGTGGCGTTCGGATCCAGTTTCATCACACCCGTGAGATTGGCGATCGCCTCCACACCGCTCAAAGCAAGGATCACTCCGACGAATTGCACCCACACCGTCTCAAGATCGGTATGACGAGCCTCAAGATGTGCAAGATTTAGATACCGCGCGCTAAACGCGATCGTCGCCACGACAACGATCACAGCCGGCACAGCCAGCCAGATTGAGACACTGCCACTGTGTTTTGGACCAAAATAATTGACGGCCCCCAGGATCAGGATCACCACCATGGCCGCGACCGGCGCGTACTGACTTGGAACACCAAGGTAAGTGACGCCCGCCCATGCGCTCAGGGCCGCGGTAACGAGGAAATTCGCAATCAATAAGAGCGCACCAACCGAGGCGAGAAATCGGCTCTGCTGTCGCGCCGCAGAATAAACGCCTCCGCCATCGGGGAAATGAGCGCAGATGATGATGTAATTGAAGCCGACGATTGCCGTGAGGACGCAGACAGCGAGAATGATCGGAAACGACGCGAAACCAGCCGCAACAAATGCCAGGCCAAGCACGTAAGCCTTGCTGGTGCCCCAATCGCCATAAAGGAGCGCTGCGGCGCGCTTCCAATCAACATTGCGCGGCCGATGGACGCCTGCGGAAACAATCTCGGCCATCGCTACAAGCCGTAACTTTCAATTGGGCCAACGCTTGCTTGCAAGCTCTTTCTCAGCCAGGCCCGGTTTGACTACGAATTGTTTCGCTTAATGCGAGCGACAAGTTGTGCCCGAGTCAAACTTCCACGCGTGCGCCTAATTCGACCACGCCATTCGGTGGCAGACAGAAGTATGAGGTGACATCGCCGGCATTGCGCGTCATCCACGCAAAGATGGAGCCGCGCCACGGGGAGAGACCGCGTTTGCGCGTGGCAAGGATTGTTTCCCGGCCAATGAAATAAGTCGTGCGCATAGGCTCGACACGAAGGCCGGTCGGTTTCACGCGGTCCAGCGCAGCAGGAACATCGGGTTTCTCCATGAATCCGAAATGGACCTGTGCCCTCCAGAATCCTTCATCCAGATTTTCCAGCGCGACGCGATCCTTGGGGTTGGCAAGATATGGAACCTCTTCGGTTCGGACGGTGAGCAATACGACCTGCTCGTGCAGCACTTTGTTATGCTTGAGATTGTGAAGCAAAGCGAGCGGCGTTCCAACTCGGTTCCCCGACATGTAGACGGCAGTCCCCGGGACGCGTCGGATACTCTGGCTCTTTAGGTCGGGTAGAAAATCGTCGAGTGGAACGCAGATTTCGCTCAGTCGACTGCGAAGGACGCGGCGTCCCTTCCTCCACGTCAGCATTAGAAAAAGAATCGCGGTAGAGACGAGCAGTGGAAACCAGCCTCCATGCGCCACTTTGAGCATATTCGCGCCGAAAAATGCGAGATCTATCGTGATAAAAAATGCAGCGATCGGCAGAGCCACCGCAGCCGGCCAGTGCCATCGGCGACGAGCCACGAAATAAAACAAAATGGTAGTGATCAGCATCGTAGTCGAGATCGCTACGCCATAAGCCGCGGCGAGATTACTCGACGTTCGAAAGCCGAGCACAAGCGCGATGCAAGCGCACATCAATCCCCAATTCACCAGCGGCACATAGATCTGTCCGATAATGCGCGCCGAAGTATAAATGACTCTCAAGCGTGGACTGAAGCCGAGTTGGATGGCCTGCATGGTGAGTGAGAACGCGCCGCTGATGATTGCTTGCGATGCAATAACTGCGGCAGCCGTCGCCAGCACCACCATTGGGTAGAGCGCCCATGAAGGTGCCATTCGGTAAAATGGATTTACGGCAGCCTCTGGTTGAACAAGCAGAAGCGCTCCCTGCCCAAAGTAATTCAGTGTTAACGCTGGAAGAACGACAGCGAACCACGTCAAGCGAATTGGCGCCGTTCCAAAGTGACCAATATCTGCGTAGAGCGCTTCGCCGCCAGTAACGACCAGGAAAACCGCACCGAGCACCAGGAAACCGCGTGAACCATTGATCATGAAAAATTCGAATCCGTGAATCGGATTGATCGCGGCAAGCACCTCCGGCGTGCGAATGATTTGCTGAAGTCCGAGTACGCTGATCGCTGCAAACCAGATCATCGTGATCGGGCCGAACACCGTGCCGACGCCGGTAGTCCCGCGCGATTGGAAAAAGAAAAGTCCCATTAGAATAACGACAGCAATCGGCAGCACATAGGGATCGAACAGCGGTGTAGCGACGTGGAGGCCTTCGACAGCACCCATGACAGAGATGGCCGGAGTGATCATCCCGTCGGCGTAAAGCAAGGCGGCTCCGAACAAACCCAGCAGGAAGAAGAATTTTCCGCGCCGCAGCACATCGTGCACCAGTGTCGCCAAGACGAGAATTCCACCTTCACCTCGATTATCGGCCCGCAGGATGAGGATCAGGTACTTTACCGAGATAATCAGGACGAGAGACCAGAGGATGAGCGACAGGACACCAAGCACGTTCGCATGCGTGGGAGGAACTGCATGTTGTCCATAAAAGCACTCGCGCATCGCATAGAGCGGACTCGTGCCGATGTCGCCGTAAACGATCCCAAGGCTGGCGAGACAAAGGAAAAGGAGTCGACGACGACGGGCTTTGGCGGCAGGAAGCACACGCGGAAGGCGGGCCGAATCAGCAACAGCCGGCATCAAAGATGGGGGCGCAGAATTCACCGTTCGCGAGGAACTTAAATTGCCCGCAACCTCAGAATAGTTAAAACGGTACTAAAATTCCAAGGGACCCCATTTCGCACGCATTGGGATGCGCTACATTAACCGTGTGATGGGACCGTCCAGTTCGCGTGCCATCGAACAGCAATCCTCTCAGCCTTCGGTTGAGGAAAAGGCGAACGGCGAAGAGCATGTCACGTATACGCCTTCTTTTGCGCCATTGAAGGAATACATTACGGCAGTGATCGGCGTGGCCGCGCTGACCGTCGCATGCTGGTTGGTAACACCGCTGACCGGATACGGATCCATCTCACTTATTTTTCTCCTCGGGGTGCTGCTTGCCGGAATGGTTCTCAATCGCGGGCCGGTTTTGCTGGTTGCAGCGCTCAGTGCGCTTTCCTGGAATTTTTTGTTCATCCCGCCACTGTTTACGTTGCACATCGCGAAACTCGAGGATGCGTTGACGTTTGCGACCTACTTCATCGTAGCGATCACTGTCGGCAGCTTGACTGCGCAGTTGAAGGCCCGCGAACACCTCGCGGCTCAAGTACAGCTGGCGCAAGAATCCGAGCGGCTTCGCAAAACACTGCTGGATTGCGTGTCGCACGAATTGAAGACGCCGCTCGCGGCGATCGGCGCCGCAAGTCAGGAACTCTCGCGTCTCGCGGCGAACATCCAGGATTCACAAGTGCTTAAAGAGCTCGCCGGAGAAATTCGGGCCGGATCTCGGCGACTCAATCGCGTGGTAGACAACCTTCTGGACATGAATCGGCTTGAAAGCGGAGTAATCCGTCCGAAACGCGAATGGTGCGATGTCCGCGAACTACTCCAGTCGGCGGTTGACATCGAGCGAGAATCGATCAACGGGCGAGAGATCAGGTTGGACGTTCCGGAAGAAATTCCTTTGGCGCTCCTGGATCACACACTGATCGAGCAGGCTGTCGCGAAGCTGCTCGCAAACGCCGGAAGCCATACGCCGCCCAGACTGCCAATCGAGATTGATGCCGAATATAAGAACGATCGGCTACTGATCTCCGTAAGCGATCGCGGTCCGGGGATTCCAATAGATGCAGCTGAGCGACTATTCG
>Ga0307312_10000107_pt1 | contig 31659 bp, 29 predicted proteins | sample ER_DNA_202_FD_194489 | JGI IMG/M metagenome (GOLD analysis project Ga0307312, IMG submission 194489) | Bulk soil microbial communities from the East River watershed near Crested Butte, Colorado, United States - ER_DNA_202 | ecosystem: Environmental > Terrestrial > Soil > Floodplain | place... | reverse complement strand
CAGCGGACAGGCACTTTCCGAAAGCGGCCTGAAGGCCTGCTCTCCCGGGGTCGTTCCGATCAGCTTGTAATAGTCCCACGGTCCCTTGGATTCGGACGGCTTCTTGACCTCGAACAGATAGGCCGGGTGAATCTTGCGGCCATCGGCGCGGATCGTGCCCTTGCCGAACAAGGGATCGTCGGTCGGCGTTTCCTTCATTTTCGCGACGATCTTTGCGCCATCATGGGTATTGCCGCCCATGGCTTCGAGCGCCTTGAAATAGTGAACCAGACCCGAATAGACGCCGGCCTGCACCATGCTCGGCGGCGCCTTGTTCTTCGATCGTTCGGAATAACGTTTTGAAAACGCGCGGGTCCCGTCGTTCAGATCCCAATAGAAGGTTTCGGTGAAGTTCAGGCCCTGCGCCACATTCAAACCGAGCGAGTGAACGTCGGTGATGAACAACAGAAGGCCCGCGAGCTTCTGGCCGCCCGAGACGATGCCAAACTCCGCGGCCTGCTTGATCGCGTTGGTGGTATCGCCGCCCGCATTCGCAAGTCCGACGATCTTCGCTTTCGACGCCTGCGCCTGCAGCAGGAAGGACGAGAAGTCCGATGAATTCAGGGGATGCTTGACCGCGCCAAGCACCTTGCCCCCCGCCTTCACCACGACCGCGGTAGTGTCGCGCTCGAGCGCTGCACCGAATGCGTAGTCGGCGGTCAGGAAGAACCAGGTGTCGCCGCCGGCCTTGACCAGGGCCTGACCGGTGCTGTTGGCGAGCATGTAGGTGTCGTAAACCCAATGGATGGTGTTCGGCGAGCACTGGGCATTGGTGAGGTCCGACGACGCCGCGCCGGTATTGATCATGATAGCGTTCTTCTCTTTCACCAGATTATTGACCGCGAGGGCAACGCCGGAGTTCAGCACGTCCATGAAGATGTCGACCTTCTCGACGTCGATCCATTGGCGCGCAATGTTGGTGGCAACGTCGGGCTTGTTCTGGTGGTCGGCGGAAATGACGCTGAGCTTCCAGCCCTTGGCCGTGAGCCCGGAATCCTCGATCGCCATCTGGGCTGCCAGGGTGGAGCCTGCACCGCCGAGGTCGGAGTAGAGTCCCGAACCATCGGTCAGTACGCCGATCTTGACGGTCTTGTCCTGCGCAAAAGCGCCACTACCCGCGGCAAGCGCCAGCGCGCTCCCGAGCAAAAGAGCCGAAATCGTATTTTTCATTTTTTTCTCCGTGGGTTCTGCTTGGAGGCGCTGTTCAGACGCCGAGATAGGTGTGAAGCTTATCCATGTTGCTTTGCAGCTCAGAATTGGCAAAGCCATCGATGATCTTGCCATGTTCGACGATGTAGTAGCGGTCCGCGACGGTTGCGGCGAACCGGAAATTCTGTTCGACCAGAAGGATCGTGAACCCCTCTTTCTTGAGCCGCGCGATGGTATGGCCGATCTGCTGGATGATGACCGGCGCAAGGCCCTCCGTCGGCTCGTCCAGCATCAGAAACCGCGCGCCGGTACGCAGGATTCTTGCGATCGCCAGCATCTGCTGCTCGCCGCCCGACAATTTGGTGCCCTGGCTGTTGAGACGCTCCTTGAGGTTGGGGAACAGTTCGAAGATTTGATCCAGCGACAGGCCGCCTGAGCGCACGACCGGCGGCAACAGCAGATTTTCGCGGACGTCGAGGCTGGCGAAAATCCCGCGCTCCTCGGGGCAGAAGGCGACGCCCATGCGCGCGATCCGATCCGATGACGACCGGCTGATCTCCTGCTCGTTGAAACGGATCGCACCGGTGCGCTTGCCGATGATCCCCATTACCGATTTCAGCGTGGTGGTCTTGCCGGCGCCGTTGCGCCCGAGCAACGTCACCACCTCGCCGGCGTTCACCTTGAAATCGACGCCGTGAAGGATGTGCGATTCCCCGTACCAGGCTTCGAGATTTTGAACCGAAAGCACTGGCGCACCCGTGCCGGGCGTGGGTGTGCGATTCCTCGCTACGGCTTTGGCCATTTCCACTTCAGGCATGACCAGCCCCCAGATAGGCTTCCTTGACGCGTGCATCCTTGGACAGGTCGGCATAATGGCCTTCCGCCAGCACGTGACCCCGCGTCAGCACGGTAATGATGTCGGAAAGGTGGGCGACGACGTTCAGATTGTGTTCCACCATCAGGATCGTGTATTTCGCGGAGATGCGCTTGATCAGCGCGGCGATCTTGTCGATGTCTTCATGTCCCATGCCGGCCATCGGCTCGTCCAGCAGCATCATTTCCGGATCGAGCGCCAGCGTCGTTGCGATTTCGAGCGCGCGTTTGCGCCCGTAGGGCATCTCGACCGCCGGGGTGCTGGCAAATTCGCTCAGGCCGACATCGTCCAACAGCTCATGGGCGCGGCCGTTGAAGCGGTCGAGTACGGTTTTGGAACGCCAGAAATCGAAGGAGTGCCCGTGCTGACGCTGCAGCGCGACCCGCACATTCTCGAGCGCGGTCAGATGCGGGAATACCGCTGAAATCTGGAACGAGCGGACCAGGCCGAGACGCGCCACCTCGGCAGGCGCCAGCGCCGTGATATCCTGCCCCTTGTACAGAATTTGGCCGGCCGAAGGCTTCAGGAACTTGGTCAGCAGATTGAAACACGTGGTTTTGCCGGCCCCGTTTGGACCGATCAAGGCGTGAATGCTGCCCCGGCGGACCCGAAGATCGACATCGCGAACGGCGAAAAAGCCCGCGAATTCCTTGGTCAATCCATGGGTTTCGAGAATGAACTCATCGGCCAATCAAATTTCCCCCGTCAGCCCTCGCCGCGACGTGATATCGCCGGTGGCCAAATTTTTCCTAACCGGCAGGTTCTCCTAAGACGCTTGGAAAATCCGTCCCGGGCCGCCTCCGGTTGCGAATATGCCGTCAACCGGCCGGTTTACGCAAGGCGGAAAAGCTGGGCATCCGGCGAGGCAAAGGGAAGCGGATTCGCCATTAGTCGAATTGCCCGGGCGCAGGATGGACCGGGTTCGCCGGACGTTTTCGGCGGCCGAAAAATTCGAAAGCAACGATCCGGCGCTGGTCAGCCAGGCTGGCTGCGGCGTGATCGGCCCGATGGCGCCAATTCCCTGGCGTAGATTTCCGGCTTGAACCCGACCAGTAATTTGTCGCCGAGATCGAGCACGGGTCGCTTGATAATCGAGGGCTGCGCCAGCATCAAGGCGAGCGCTTTGCGCTCGTTCAGGCCTTCCTTGTCGCTGTCGGGCAATTTGCGAAACGTGGTACCGGCGCGATTGAGCAGCGTTTCCCAGCCCAGTTCGTCCGACCAGCGCTTGAGTTTTTCCTTGGCGATGCCCTCGGTCTTGTAATCGTGAAACCCGTAAGTCACGCCATGGCTGTCGAGCCACGCGCGGGCCTTCTTCATGGTGTCGCAGTTCTTGATGCCGTAGATGGTGATTGTCATTTTTCCGAATGCCTGCGCACCCCTCACTCCCGCTCGATCAATGGCATACACGCGCTATTGAGAAAGAACATCTTTTTTTGGACCAAAAGAATCCTAAAATCCCGTGCTGTGAAAGGTACCTTTCGTTCGCTGAACGGTTTCAACTATCGGATGTGGGCTGGCGGGGCGATCGTGTCCAATGTGGGAACATGGATGCAGCGCATTGCCCAAGGCTGGCTCGTGCTCACTCAATTGACCCACAGCAATGCGACTGCCATGGGCATGGTCATGGCGCTCCAGTTCGGACCCCATCTTCTCTTGCTACCTTTGACCGGTTTTGCGGCCGATCATCTCGAACGGCGAAAGCTCCTGATCGGAACGCAAGCCGCCATGGGAACCCTCGCCTTCGGACTGGGTATCCTCACCATCACCGGGCTCGTCCAGTTGTGGCATGTGTACGTGTTTGCGTTTCTGCTTGGCTGCGTGACGGCGTTCGACTCGCCGGCGCGTCACACATTTGTCTCTGAGCTTGTCGGGGAAGCCGACCTGTCGAATGCCGTGGCGCTGAACTCCACTTCGTTCAACGCCGCGCGGATGATTGGTCCGGCCATCGCCGGCACCCTCATCGCTTCCGTGGGTTCCGGGTGGGTATTCCTGATCAACGCCGCCTCGTTTGTCGCCGTGCTCGGCTCGCTGGTGCTGCTTCGCGTCAGCGAACTCCATGTGCAGAGCAGGGCCTTCCGAACGCCTGGCAGTTTCGCTGCAGGCTTCCGCTATGTCTGGAAACGACCCGACCTGAAAGCCATTCTTCTGATGCTGTTCTTGATCGCAACGTTTGGGCTTAACTTCCAGATTTTTATTTCAACCATGTCCGTCACCGTGTTTCATGCGGGAGCGAGTCAATACGGGTTCCTGACGTCGGTCATGGCGATCGGAACGGTCGCCGGTGCGCTCCTCGCCGCCGGGCGGGAGAAACCCCGCTTCGCGCTTCTGTTGGTCGGCGCCGTGATCTTCGGGTTCGGCTGCGCCTTGGCCGCGGTGATGCCCGACGCCTGGCTCTTCGGCATCGCTCTCGTCATCATTGGCGCGTCGGCGTTAACCTTCACGAACTCAACGAACAGCCTGATGCAATTATCAACCGAACCTGTCATGCGCGGGCGTGTAATGGCGATCCGTCTCGCAATAGCCATGGGCTGCGCACCTATTGGCGCACCGATCGTCGGCTGGGTTGCTGACAGGTTCGGGCCGCGCTGGGCGCTGGGCATCGGCGCAGCCTCGGGTTTCGCCGCAGCGATCATCGGGATTCACTATCTCGTAAGGTACCGTCACCTGAGCGTGCGCATCGACGCGGGACACTTACGCTTCAGCATCGACGACGGCGGCCCCGTGATCGATTCACAGCGAGCCGACCACCCTGCCAAACAACAGGAGGCCACGTAAATCCAAGCATTCGCGGCGCCCGCGCCCCGGCGCGCGTGCCCGGCGGCATGCTTCGGCAAACGCGTGCACGCCTGAGGCAGGCGCCCTCCCGCAGCTGCCGCGTTCCTGCCACGCCTGCGGTCAGGATCGCCCCGGCTCCAGGGCTTCGCCGAGCTCGATCGGATGCGCCATCGTTTCGTGCAGTTTGTTCTTGTCGAGTTCGCCTTCCGAGCGGCTGATAACGATGCAGGCAACACCATTGCCAATAAGGTTGGTGAGCGCGCGGCATTCGGACATGAATTTATCAATGCCGACCAGGATGGCGATTGATTGGATCGGTATGTCGGGCACGATAGAGAGGGTCGCCGCGAGCGTGATGAAGCCCGCGCCGGTGACGCCCGAGGCGCCCTTCGAGGTGATCATGGCGATGCCGAGGATGCCGAGCTCATGCCAGATCGTCAGGTTGGTGTTGGTTGCCTGAGCGAGAAACAGCGTCGCCAGCGTCATGTAGATATTGGTGCCGTCCAGGTTGAAACTATAGCCTGTCGGAATGACGAGGCCGACCACCGATCGCGACGCGCCGAGATGCTCCATCTTCTGGATCATTTGCGGCAGCACGGTCTCCGAAGACGAGGTGCCGAGCACGATCAGCAGTTCGTCCTTGATGTAGGCGATGAAGCGGATGATCGAAAAGCCGGCGAACCGCGCGATGGTGCCGAGAACGATCAGCACGAACAGCACGCTGGTCAGATAGAACGTCCCGATCAGCGCGATCAGATTCCAGAGCGATTCGAGGCCGTAGGCGCCGACCGTGAACGCCATCGCGCCGAGAGCACCGAGCGGCGCGACACGCACGATGATGCGGATGATGCCGAAGAACATCTTGGCGGCGCGGTCGACCGCATGGGCGATCGGCTCGCCGATCTTGCCTAGATAGGCGATAGCGAAACCGGAAAGGATCGAGACCAATAAAACCTGCAACAGGTCGCCGCGCGCGAGCGCGCCGAAATAGCTGTCGGGAATAATCCCCAGCAGATGCGCGACGATGCCGGCTTCCTTCGCCTGGGTGACGTAGGAGGCGACGGCCTTCGGGTCGATCGAGGCTGGATCGATATTGAAGCCGCGACCCGGTTGAAGGATATCTCCCACGATCAGGCCGATGGCGAGCGCCAGCGTCGAGACGGCCTCGAAATAGACAAGCGTCTTCAAACCGACGCGACCGACGCGCTTCAGATCGCCCATCGAGGAGATGCCGTGCACCACCGTGCAGAATATCACCGGCGCGATCATCATCTTGATCAGCGCAATAAAGCCGTCACCGAGCGGCTTCAAGGCCTTGCCGAGGTTCGGATAGAAGTACCCAATCAGGATTCCGAGCGCGATCGCAATCAGAACCTGAATGTAGAGGATCGAATACCACCGCTGACGCGCGGTGGCGGGACGGACAGCCTCTGTGGTCATTTGGGCACCCGGAACAGCAAACGCTGAGGATAACTGCGCAATGATGCGATGAAATGCAAGCAGTCCGTCAAGATTTTTCGCTTTTGAATTTTAACGGAAATTTGTCCGATCAACGATTTTCTCGGTTTCATACGGGCTCGATGCGTCGCGATCACATTTGCCGCTGCAGCACTGTCACGTAAAGACGGCGGCGGATTTCCATCCCCTGTCGCCGGTAGAGTGCGATTGCCGACTCATTATCGGAAAATACGTGCAGGAACGGAATCTCGCCTCGCGCCACAATCCGGCAAGAAATCGCGGCAAGCAGCACCTGCGCGTAACCGCGACCGCGATGATCGGGATGCACGCAGACGGCCGTTATCTCGGTGTAATTGGCGGGCTTCATTCGCTCGCCCACCATCGCAACCAGCTGTCCATCGATCCGAATTCCAAGGAACGTTCCCAATTCATGCGTTCGCAGCGTAAAGGGACCGGGCTTGGTGAGTTCGGTCAACTCCACCATCGCCGGAGCGTCATCGGCGCCGAGCGTGACGGCTTCCACGCCGCGGATTGAGCGGTCCGCGGGCGTTCCAATCATCTGCTCTCCGGTCTCGGCGAGCACAATCCTGAATTCGGCGGGCGGGGCCACGGGGGCGGATGTAAACAGCACGGCTACCTCGGATCGTGACATCAGCGCACCGAGCGCCGCGAAACTCTGCGGGGACGTGTCCACCATTGCCGCGAAAGGCGCGATGGCAAAAGGATAGCGCCGCGCCAAGGCGCGGCCTTCCGCCAAAGCCTGCTGCCGGGTCGTCAGGGCGCTCCAGATTGGATGGTCAAGCGGATGGGTCGATGTAGAGGAAATGGGCATACGCTGTTTTTACTCACACTGGTGCGATTATTTCAAACAGCCGAACAGGTGTGTGCCTTCGATCCCGCGACGCGAGGCGCCCGGGTTATGCAAGATCTTTGTCCCTCCAAAGACAGAGGGCGCAAGGAGAGCCGGGTGTCGATGCACCCGCAGCCTCGTGTGTAATGAGATAAACACACGAGTTAGTCACCACAGGTCCACCGTTCAGTCCGGCTCTCCCTGCGCAATGGTTTTAACGGCTTACTTCACGCTCTCCCCGGTGACCAGGCTTGTTTGACACCGTCATCTGCGCTTCTTATCGCAGACTTGACGCCAGCATCGGGGCGTCAGAACCACACGACTTCGCCGTACGCATCAGCATCATTCGTCCGGCTCGCATTCGCTCGCCTGACGCTGCGCGCTCGTGACGACGCCCGATCGCCCCTCTGGTGGGACGAGACGGGATGGATATGCATCTGATTTGGGTCAGGCGAAAACAAAAATATTTTTGATTTCGGGCCTTGACACGATTTCTGAAAATCAGAAGTGATTTGCCCGTCGGGCAGTTTTACGAGCAAAGGCCCTCATTTTTTCCGTCATGGCCGGGCTTGTCCCGGCCATCCACGTCTTTCTGCTGCAACCTTAGTTAAGACGTGGAGCCCGGGACAAGCCCGGGCATGACGAGTTTCGTGATAACTGCTAGATTCCGTTAGCTCCACTTCGAGCCAGACTCTCAGTAATTTGTCTCCATCCGCAATTTCCCACCATCGACTTCATCGCCGCCAAGACGCGCATCGCTATCACGCGCGGCGACCGCGCACGCGCAGGCATCGATCAGATCGTCGCGGCCGATCCCCGTGCCGAGCCAGGCGACGCAACGCACTATTTCGTCGCGATGGCGGCGATGAAGAGCCCGCAGGCGGCCGTCGACGTGGCAGTCCGCACATGATTCCAGAAGGTCCAGTCCTTCAGGCTGGCGCCGGGCGGGACCAGTCGCAGCGACGTGCCGCGGACACGAGTCAGCGAGACAATCAGCGAGAAAACGCTAAAGTTTCATGTCTTTTTACTTTTGCGTACTTTCGCTCGAGCACTCGCAGGCGCTTTCTTCTTCAATTTGATCTGATTGTAATCAACAGCGGCACGGACGAGATTTTTTAGAGCACGCTCATTGATCCTATCACCCTCGAAAAAATCGATCGCTCGTCTCGCGTTGCCTTCGAGGCCCGCGTTGAAGAGCTTGTCAGGATCCGGGAGGCTCGCCCCGTGGGCAAAGGTAAGCTTCACCTTCCCCTTGTGGGCGTTGGCGACCGCGATCATTCCGTCACGAGACCACACCGGGCTTCCCATCCACTTCCATTCCTCGATTATCTCCCGGTCGGCCTCAAGGATGCTCTTGCGGATGCTGGCGAACGTTTTGCCACGCCAGCCTGTGAGTTCTGCGATCAGCCGGTCGATGCGTTCCGATGGATTCATTGGATCACTATGCCTCGAATTCTGGTCCCTGACTTGTCACCTGAAGATCCAGCGCACTATCGCCACGCGATACGACAAGCTCGCGCGACGGAGCGGCCCCACGTGGCACTGGTCAGGGTCCAGGCCCGAGAAAGCCGGGCAACGCCGCGGCCTGCTTCACCCAGTTCGCCATCTGCGCCTCGTCGAGCTCGTAGCCTTGGTGGATGTCGATGTAGCGCGTGTCCTTGTCCTTGCCCTTGCCCTTGCTGGCGCCGGACGGGACCGGTCGCAGCGACTTGCCGCGGAAAATGGCCACCTTGATGTAGTGCGTCAAGCGGGCGGATACAATTGACGGATCACGCCGGCACCGGCGCAGCCCGCGCTTTTGGAAACGGCCGAAAGGTCAACGCCATCAGGAACGCGCCGAGGCCCATACCCCACGCGCCGATATAGAGCCACGCGTAGCTGGCGAAGGTGTCGTAGATCAGGCCGCCGGCGATCGGTCCCGTGGCCATGCCGAGACTGCCGGCCATCGCGGTGCCGCCGATCACGGTGCCCATCATCTTCAATGGGAAATTTTCCCGCGCCAGCACCGCATAGAGCGGCATGACGCCGGCATAGATGAAGCCGAACAACGCGGCGACCGCATAGAACGCGGCGAGTTCGCGCACGAAGACATAGGCCAGCGCACCGAACGCCTGGACCAGCAGCCCCAAGACCAGAACGCGCTTGGCGCCAAAGCGGTCGCCGAGTAGCCCGAAGGCGATGCGGCCGCCCAATCCCGCCAGCCCTTCCACGCTGTAGATCGAAACCGCGGCCAGCATCGGGATGCCACAACTGATGGCGTAGCTCACGGTGTGGATGATCGGGCCGGAATGCGTGGCGCAGCAGAAGAAATTCGTCGCGAGAAGGATGATGAACTGCGGCGACCGTACCGCCTGCGACAGCGACATCTCCGATTGCGGCCCTGCATCGCCCGATGCAGCGGCACCGCCTGCAAGCGCGGGCGGACGCCTCACCAGCAGCGCGACCGGAATCATGATGGCCGCGACGACGACGGCAAGGATCTGCATCGTGGTTCGCCAATCATGGCTGGAGACGAGCCATGCCACCAGCGGCGACATGGTCATCGGCGCCATGCCCATGCCAGCCGACACCAGCGACACCGCAAGGCTGCGATGGGTGTCGAACCAGCCGGTGACGCAGGCCATCATCGGTGCGAAAATTGCGGCAGTCGCGCATCCCACCATCAGGCCGAAGAGGAACTGAAACTCAATCAACGAAGTGGCGCGGCTCGCCAGCGCCAGGCTCGCCGCGATGACGATCGAGCCGGTCAGCACCACCGGGCGTGGTCCGACGCGGTCCGACAGCGTGCCCCAGATCATGCTGGCAAAGGCCATCGCCAGAAAGCCGATCGTCATCGCGCTGGATACGCCGGCAACCGACCAGCCGGTATCGCGTGTGATCGGCTGCAGCAGAACTGGCAGCGAGAACATGCCGCCGATGGCGACGCAGCCCAACAGGCCGCCGGCTGCGACAATGACCCAGCGATAGCGGGAATGTTCCATCACAAATCTCCGTTTCAGCTCTTCTAAGCTTAAGACGATTGGGAAGGGCGAAGGGCGACACGCGCCGGGAATTTTTTTGCTCCGAACGCGGATCAGGACCGGCAGACTCCGCTTCGCCGGCTGGAGATCAGCTTCAGCCAGGGCGCTGAATGGAAGGCGCTCATCAGCAGGTACATCGGAACCATTCCGCTCAGCGGCGACGCACCTGCGACTGAACACAACGCATCCACCGGTCCGCCACCAAGAACCCCCGTCAGCAGCGCCATGATCGCGAAGGTCGGGGCGGCCGCGAGGGACAGCAAACAATCCGCGCCTGGTTTCGGCCATTGTCGAGGCTGCCCGACTTTAGGGGCGGGTAAATCGGTCGTGTTGGAGATCATTTCGCCACGCCTCCACGCCTGCGCTTGAGCGATGTCAGACGTCGCTGGACTATCCATCCTGTTTCCGGAAGGCGGCCTCTCCTGCGTCCGACACTTTGACCCACTTGGGGTCGGGCGCGGCGCCGGGAACGTAACTGTCGTTCCAGTTCCACCACTTGTACGGTCGGCTCTGGGGGTAGCCCTCCGGCGAGTCCTCCCACTCCTCCTGACGCCCGAGCGCCGTCATGTCGAGGTAGCTCCAAACGGTGCCCATCGCCTCGTCGCCGCGGCTGTTGATGAAGTAGGTGCGGAACACGCGCTCGCCGTCGCGGATGAACGCGTTGTGGCCGTGCCATTCATCCACCCCGAAATCGGCGTCGAAGCTGTCGGTGATGGTGTACCAGGGGATTTTTTCCCAACCCATCCGCGCCTTCAGGCGCGCGATGTCGGTCTGCGGTGCACGCGAGGCGTACACCAGCGTCGTGTCGCGCGCGTTCAGGTGGGCGAGATGGGCAACCTGGTCGGCCCCTAGCGAACAGCCAATGCAGGCGTGCTCCGGCCAGCCGTGCACGCCTGGCTCGAAGAAGGCGCGGTAGACGATCAGCTGACGGCGGCCGTCGAACAAATCGACCAGGCTCGCCTTGCCCGCGGGCCCGTCGAACGCGTACTTCTTCTCCACCGCCTGCCACGGCATCCGCCGGCGCTCGGCGGCCAGCGCATCGCGGTCGCGGGTCAAGGCCTTCTCCTTCACGAGCATCTGCTGGCGCGCAGCTTCCCACTCCTGGGCCGAAACGACGTTGGTTTTCATAGCGAACCTCCTGTGCTGCAATGTTTGTCGCGTCCATGCGTCGACTGCTGCCGTCACGCCGGCAGCCGCCGGTCGTATTCTTTGCGCAAGCGGGCAAAGCCGTCCCAGAACGGCGGCGGATCTTCACCGCGTGCACGCGCAACCAGCACGTCGAGATGCGCGTGCCAGCCGGTGGAGACGCCGAGCATCATCGAACGGCTGGGCAGGCGGCGATGGACCAGTGTTAGCAAGACGTCCTTGCCCTTTGCTTCCAGCTCGATCGAAACGTCGCCGCTGCCTTCCCACGCGAAGGAGAGCTTGCGCGGCGGATCGAGCTCGGTGATCCGGCTCTGCATCCGGTGCTCGTCGCCGAAACCGGCCGGACGCTCCCCGGGAGGATCGGTCAATTCATCGTTGCGCCAGACGAATTCGAAGGGCGCGCCCACCTTCATCTCCATCTTGCCCGCCGCAAGCCATTTGCGGCGCTTATCGCTCTCGGTCAGATACGCCCAGACGCGCTCGATCGGGCCCGGCAACAGGCGCTGGATTTTCAAGGTGGCGGGCTCGATCAGCGTGCCATAGGCATCGCGCGCTGCACTCGCATTCATTACTTGTCTCCCTTTCTTGATCTGGATTTCGACGCGGGTTTGTTGGATTTTGGTTTTTTGGATTTGCTTGCGTCCTCGGCGCGGAGCAGTTGCTCCAGCACATCGAGGCGGCTGCTCCAGAAACGCTCATAAAAACTCAGCCACTCATGGGCGCTGGCGAGCGGTCCGGGATCGAGCCGGCACAGATGGGTGCGGCCCCTCACCTCGCGGCGGATCATCCCGGCATTCTCCAGCACCTTGATGTGCTTGGAGGCGGCTGCGAGCGAGATCGCAAAGGGCTGCGCGAGCTGGCTCACCGTCCGTTCGCCGCCGGCGAGGTCGCACAGCATCTGCCGCCGCGTGGCGTCGCCAAGCGCGTGAAAGACGGAATTCATCTGTGGTGTTTGTAATTCAACCATGTGGTTGAATATAGACGGGCGAGATTGGAAAGTCAACTGATCGGTTGAATATCAACCGAGGGTGTGCACGATCCTCCGGCAGCGATGAGGTAACTGATTGATAGTTCTGCAAAAAGTCAGGCCGCGCGATGACCGGCGACGCCTCTAGCGAGACGCACTGTTGTCGAAACTGACGATCACAACCGCGTTAGTAATACCTGGGCCTCAACGTGCGCAAATGCAAACCCGTGAGGAGACAAACACCGAGGCGTCCCTGCTGAACACGCCGCTCGCCGTCACTCCCACTCGATCGTCCCGGGCGGCTTTGACGTCACGTCATACACCACTCGATTAACGCCCTTGACCTCGTTGATGATGCGGGTCGCGGTCTCGCCCAAAAACTTCATGTCGAACGGATAAAAGTCCGCGGTCATGCCGTCGGTCGAGGTCACCGCGCGCAGGCCCACGACGTATTCGTAAGTCCGCCCGTCGCCCATCACGCCGACCGTCTTCACCGGCAGCAGCACCGCGAATGCCTGCCAGATCTTGTCGTAGAGGCCGGCCTTGCGGATCTGATCGATATAGACGGCGTCGGCGTTGCGCAGGATGTCGAGTTTTTCGCGCGTGATCTCGCCGGGGCAGCGGATCGCAAGGCCAGGCCCGGGGAACGGATGCCGGCCGACGAAGATTTCGGGCAGGCCCAGCTCGCGCCCGAGCACGCGCACCTCGTCCTTGAACAATTCGCGCAAGGGCTCGACCAGCTTCATGTTCATGCGCGCCGGCAGGCCGCCGACATTGTGGTGCGATTTGATCGTTACCGACGGACCGCCAGTGAACGACACGCTCTCGATCACGTCGGGATAGAGCGTGCCCTGCGCCAGGAATTCCGCCGGTCCTTCACCCTTATTTGCGATCTTCTTCGCTTCCGCCTCGAACACGTCGATGAACAGGCGGCCGATGGTCTTGCGCTTTTGTTCGGGGTCGCTGACGCCGGCCAGCTCGCCCAAAAATTGCTTCGACGCATCAACATGTACGAGCGGGATGTTGTAGTGATGCCGGAACAGATCGACCACGGTCTCGGCCTCGTTGAGCCGCAATAGTCCGTGATCGACGAACACGCAGGTGAGCTGATCGCCGATCGCCTCATGGATCAGCACCGCGGCGACGGCGGAGTCGACGCCGCCCGACAGGCCGCAGATCACCCTGCCCCCGCCGACCTGGGTGCGGATCTTCTCGATCGCTTCCTCGCGGAACGCGCGCATGGTCCAGTCGCCGGTCAATCCAGCAACCTTGCGGACAAAATTGCGGATCAGTTTTGCGCCGTCGGGCGTGTGCACCACTTCGGGATGAAACATCAACCCGTAGTATTTCCGCTTCTCGTCCTGGATCACCGCGAACGGCGCATTCGGCGAGGTGCCGGCGACGACAAAGCCCGGCGGCATCTTTGTGATGCGGTCGCCATGGCTCATCCACACCGGATGCCGCTCGCCCATGCTCCAGGTCGAATCGAACAGGCAGCTCGCCGCTTTCACCTCGACATCGGCGCGGCCGAACTCGCGATGATGCCCACCCTCGACCTCGCCACCGAGCTGTGCCGCCATGGTCATCTGGCCGTAGCAGATGCCGAGCACGGGCACGCCGGAGTCGAAGATCAGCTGCGGGGCGCGCGGCGAACCTGCCTCGTGCACCGATTCCGGCCCGCCGGAGAGGATCACCGCCTTCGGCTTCATCTGCTTGAAAGCCGCTTCCGCCTTCTGGAACGGCACGATTTCGGAATAGACGCCCTCCTCACGCACCCGCCGCGCGATCAGTTGCGTAACCTGGCTGCCGAAATCGACGATCAGAATCTTGTCATGCGCCGAGGCCACCTGGGTGGTCTGCTCGCGGGCTTGCTGTGGGGCTGTCATGGGTAGGAAGTAAACGACGGGCGGCGGGCTCGCAACCCTTCCGGAGCCGTCATGGCCGGGCTCGTCCCGGCCATCCACGCCTTTTAGGCGGCGAGGAAAAGCAAGACGTGTATACCCGGCTCAAGCCCGGGCATGACGAGGTTCCTGGTTTTCAGCCTTTTCGCGTCAAAATCGACACGAAAAACCCATCCGTTCCGGTGCGGCGTGGCGTCATCAATAGTCCCTCTGGGGATTGCAGCGTAGCCGCGGCGAAATCCTCAGCCTTGTCCCCGAGCCCCCTCACGGTTTGCGACGGCGGCATCACGCTGAATGACGGATGGCGGGCCACAAAGGCGCGGACTTGCTCGCCGTTTTCCGGCGGCAGCACCGAGCAGGTGATATAGGCGATCCGCCCGCCGGGCTTGAGCAGCGCGGCGGCGCGGTCGAGTACCTTGATCTGATCCTTCAGCCGCACCTCGAGCGCGCCGGGGCGCATCCGCCATTTGGCGTCGGGATTGCGCCGCCAGGTGCCGGTTCCGGTGCATGGCGCATCGATCAGCACCAGGTCGGCGGAGGTCCTGATATCGCCGAGGGTGTCTCCCTCGCCCTTGGGCGTCCGCACATCGGCGTTGTGGACGCCGGCGCGTGACAGCCGCTCGTGGATCGGCGCGAGCTGCCGCTTGTCGCGGTCGGTGGCGATCAGCCTTCCCTTGCCCTGCATCATCGCCGCCAGCGCCAGGGTCTTGCCGCCGGCGCCGGCGCAGAGGTCGATCACCTGTTCGCCGGGCTTTGCCGCTGACACCAGGGTGGCAAGCTGCGAGCCCTCGTCCTGAACTTCGATGGCGCCCTTGATGAAATCCTCCTCGGCATGAATACCGGGATTGCGGGCATCGGCGCCGAGCTCGATACGCAAGCCGATCGGCGACCACGGCGTCGGCTGCGCGCCGAGATGGGCGAGCGAGGACAGGATCTTTTCGCGTTTGGCCTTCAACGTGTTGACCCGCAGGTCGAGCGGCGCGCGGCTCGCCATCGCGGTTGCCTCCGCGGCGCGGTCGTCGCCGAATACCTGCGCCAGATATCCATCGAGCCATTCCGGATAATCGCCGGCGATATGCGCAGGCGCATTTTCGAGCGACCGCGAGGCAAGCGCGGTGCGCTCGCGCTCGGTCAACGGCTCCGGAGCAAACCGGCCGCCGTCGCACAGCGCGGCGATTGTCTCGACGTCGAGGCCGCGCTCGACCTTCAGCATACCTAAAACCCGCGCGCGCGGCGTATCGTCGTCCATGATCCATGCGCTGGAGGCGCGCCGGCGCAGCACATCCCAGATCAGGCCGGAGATCGCGGCGCGATCGCCGGAACCGGCATAGCGATGCGCGGTGCCCCACTCCTTGAGCGCCTTCGCCGCCGGAACGCGTTGGGCATCGATGGTCTCGATCAGTTCGATGGCCGCGGAAAGCCGCGCAGCGGGAGTCATTCAAAACTTTCGCTTCGAGAGCAGCAGCGCGTCAGATCAACAGCAGAATCCTCAGCGCGAAATAGATCCACATCGCGAACAGCACCAGCACGCCTGCGAACCACGCCAGCGAGCGTTGCTTCATGTCGTTGGAGGTCACGAAAATTCCGGCGTGAGCAAAGCGCGTGATCACGAACACCCATGACATCAGCACGATGAACAGATCGGCGTGACGCAGCGGCAGCGCCAGCGCGATCAGGGTGTAGAACAACAGCGGCAGCTCGAACTGGTTCTTGAAGCTGTTGCCCACCTGGGTGGTGCGGGTGGGCCAGTTCGGCTGTCCCAGCGCGACATCCCTGACCCTGGTTTCCCCGCCGACCAGCGCCTGCCGGCGGGCCCCGGCCATCCACAACAGCAGCGCGAAAGTGAGGCCGACCAGAACGAAGACCGGCAGCAGAACCATTTGAGCCGACATTAGAATTCTCCCCCAGCGTGAGTCCGAGCCCCCGCTATAGCGACCGCGCTCCCCCCTGACAATAAACGCCCGCCGGCCCGGTTGAACCACAATCACCGTTGCGGCGACTAACTCACGTCAGTTCCAGTGATTTCGGCCTCGACCAGGCTGCAACGTACCGCGAGAGACTGCGATGAACCTTACGTCCCCCATCCTGAAGGGCGCGGTCCATGCGGCCGAACTGCCCGGCGACTCCGTCACGTCGTTTCTCAAAATGGTCGGCGACCGGACCGGCCTTTTCGCCGACGACAGCCCGGACGGCTGGCTCGGCCTGCTGATGTCCGGGCTCTCGGGCGCCGCAGCCGCGCTCGCGGTTGCCATCATTCTGACCGTCTATTTCCGAAGCGGGCATCGCAGTTTCCGCGATATTGTCAGGCACGGCCTTGCCGCCGCTCTCGTGCTCGGGCTGTTCGCCTTCGTGGCCTACGATATGCGGCATGCGGCGCTCGCCTATCTCGGCATCAACCCGACAAAACCTGCGGTCGAATTTGAAATCCGGCTGCCGAAGGCCGCCTTGTCCGACGTCGCCGACACCCAGGTCGAATTGCGCACCGACAGAAATCAAAAGCTCGCCCAGTTGCAAGGCGCGCTAGGCTCGGGTGACGATGGCCGCAGCGTCCTCAAAGGGTCGGTCGTACTGGATTATCGGACCACGGAGCGGTTCGTGATCCTGACTTTGCCGGGTCAGGCCCAGTACCAGTTCAAGCTGCGGCTCGCGGCAAACCCCAGTCACTCCGATCAGTTCGGGCCGTGGCATCTGGCCGACCGGGCGGCTTCCCCGAACAAGGGCAAAGCCGCCGGCACCGAGCTGCATGACGCCTTCGCGATCCGCTATCGGGTACTCTGACGCATGAACTGGGCGGTCGTCCTGCCCGCCACCGGGTCTCGCCCTTGGCGAGCCCGATGACAGGCTCCAGCGGGGTATTCAGTACGCCGCGGCTTCTCGATTCCATCACAACTGCTCTGGAATACTGGATCGTCCGCTGGAGCCTGTCATCGGGCGGCGCGCTGCGCCGACCCGGTGGCGGATGATGACGGCTGTGCGTGGATGATGTGGAAATGCGTCACCATTCTGACGCCGACAAAATGTATGATCGGGCCGGAAGGAATATTGCATGTCTGAATTTCGCCTGACTCAGATTTCCGACACCCATCTTGCCCGCCGACATCAGAAACTGACCGACAACTTTCATCGGGTGAGCGAATATATCGACGCCAAGCGCCCCGATCTCGTCGTCAACAGCGGCGATCTCGCATTCGATGCTCCGACCAACGGGGACGACCTCGAATTCGCCAGAACGCTGCACAATGCGCTTCCCGTCACCTGCCGTTACCTGCCCGGCAATCATGACATCGGCGACAACCCGACGGCGGTCGGTCCGGCTCCGCCTCAACCGGCCACCGAACGCGACCGGCAGAAGTTTCTCTCCCTGTTCGGCGAAGACCGCTGGCAGTTCGAAGCCGCCGGCTGGTATTTTATAGGGCTCAATTCGCTGGTCATGAATACCGGACTTGCGAGCGAAGCCGAGCAGTTCGAGTGGCTCGCTGCGCAGCTCTCCGCTACCGGCGGCAAACCGGTAGCGCTGTTCCTGCACAAGCCGCTGTTTCTGAATTTGCCCGACGATCCCGAGCTCCCGGCGACATCGATACGCTACGTTCCGATGCCTGCACGGAGCCGCCTGGTCGAGATGTTTGGCGCCGTCGATCTGCGGCTGGTCGCCAGCGGACATGTTCACCAGCGCCGGGATTTTACCTATTCCCACGTCCGGCACATCTGGGCGCCTTCCACCGGCTTCATCATTTCGGATGCAAGGCAGGAAGTGATCGGCATCAAGGAGGTCGGGCTGGTCGAGTATCGGTTCCAGCCCGACAGCTTTGAGGTTCTTCACGTCCGGGCGCCGGGCCAGACCGATGTCGATCTGGATTCGCTGATCGGCGTGACTACGAAAACCTAAGCTCGCCATATCGATCAGGTTCGGCAGCTCACGCCCTGTCCGGACCGACCCGCACCAGCTGCTTGCCGAAATTGGCGCCCTTCAGAAGCCCCATGAATGCGCCGGGAGCGCTGTCCAGGCCCTCGCTGACGAATTCGCGGTGCTTGACCTTGCCCTCGCGCACCCACTGCGACATATCGCGCAGGAAATCCGCGTGGCGCGCGGCGAAATCACTGACAATGAAGCCTCTGATGGTCATACGTTTTGTCAATACCGAGCGCATCATCGAGGAAGCCCATTTCGGCACCTTCGCCTCGGTGTCGTTATATTGCGCGATCAGGCCGCATACGGGAATGCGCGCGAAGGTATTGAGGAGCGGAAATACCGCCTCGAACACGCCGCCGCCGACATTCTCGAAATAGACATCGATGCCTTTCGGGCAGGCCTCCTTTAGTTTTGCCGCGAGATTGGGATCGCGATGATCGAGGCAGTCATCGAAACCGAGCTCGCGTTTGACGTAATCGCATTTTTCCTTGCCGCCGGCGATGCCGACGGCGCGCGCGCCCTTGATCTTCGCGATTTGCCCGACCGCCGAGCCGACCGCGCCGGAGGCCGCCGCCACGACAACGGTTTCGCCGGGCTGCGGCTTGCCGATTTCTAGCAGCCCCGTATAGGCGGTCATGCCGGGCATGCCGAGCACGCCCACGGCGGTCGAGACCGGTCCGAGCTTCGGATCGATCTTGCGCAGGCCCCTGCCATCGGAAAGCGCGTGCGTCTGCCAACCGGTGTGCGCGAGAACGATGTCGCCCTCGGCAAAGGAAGGATTGTTCGAGGCGATCACCTCGCACACCGTGCCGCCCTCCATCACGCCGCCGATCGGCACCGGCGCGGCATAGGACGGGCCCTCGCTCATGCGCCCGCGCATATAGGGATCGAGCGACAGCCAGATGGTGCGCAAAAGCACCTGGCCCTCGCCCGGTGCCGGCAGCGCATGGTCCTCGATGCGAAAATCCGACGCCTTGGGTTCGCCTACGGGGCGGGAGGCAAGAACGACACGCTTTGCTTGGGCCATAGTTATTTCCTCCGATTTTTGTTTTCGTCATTGCGAGGAGCGAAAGCGACGAAGCAATCCAGCTTTTCTTTTCGTAACCAAAAATGGATTGCTTCGCTGCGCTCGTAATGACGGTTCTATTAATGACGGTTTTGAAAATTTAAGCCGTGATTTTCGCCAGCACCGCGTCGAACGCCGCGGCCGCGCTCGGCAAATCCTTGAAGGCGCGGATATGCCGGGTCTCCTGCAGGTCCTTTTCCGAGATGCCTGGTCGGACTTCGGAGAAGGTTTTGCCGCCTTCGATCATCTCGGCCGGCGCGCTGACATGAAACTCATGGTCCTCGATCGGCGCATCCTTCAACAGCCAGACACCCAGTGTCACAATGTTGTTGCCGAGCCGGTAGGAGATATAGCGATCGACCGCGACCGTCCCGTCTCGCTGATGCCCGCCAAGTTTTGCATAGCCCTTGGCATCCAGGAGCTTGTGGGACCGAAATCCCTTCACGCCCGCCGATTTTGCCTTCGCGGTTTCTTCCGAGAGGTCGTACTTCTCCGCCATCTGCTTGCCGATCGCGGCGAGCTGCGCGGACATGTCGTGCTCGAATTCCTTCAGTTCGGTGCGCGGCTTGGATGCCTTGCGGGGCTTTGCGGCATCGCGCTTTTCCATTTCGGCCTTGCATTGCGCAATCACGTCGGCGGCGGATTTCCGTTCCGCATTGACAAGCAGGTTCTTCAGATCCTGATCTGAAAGCGCGGCAATCCTGTCGTCGGACCAATCGACCATAATGAGCAACTTCTTTTCGAATGTTGTTGAGATGAAGCCTCTGAAAACCGCGGGCGCAATCGCGAGCGCGGATTCCCCTGCAGAGCCGGCAATGCGCGGCTCGAACAGTACCGCGTTTCGCCGGGCTTGTGGTGGTCAATTTAGACCTGCAGAACTACACCCCGCCGGGGTAATTCGGGCTTTCACGGGTAATGGTGACGTCGTGGACGTGGCTTTCGCGCAGGCCGGAGCCGGTGATGCGCACGAATTGCGCCTTCTCATGAAGCTCGGCAAGGTTTTTCGCCCCGACATATCCCATCGCCGCCCGCAAGCCGCCGGCGAGCTGATGCATGACGTTGCCGACCGGGCCCTTGTAAGGCACCTGACCCTCGATGCCCTCCGGCACCAGCTTGAGCGTGTCCTTGATGTCCTGCTGGAAGTAACGATCGGCGGAGCCGCGCGCCATCGCGCCTACCGAGCCCATGCCGCGATAGGCCTTGTAGGAGCGGCCCTGCCACAGAAACACTTCGCCCGGCGTCTCGTCGGTGCCCGCCAGCAAAGAGCCGACCATGGCGATGTCGGCGCCGGCGGCTAGCGCCTTGGCGAGATCGCCGGAATATTTGATGCCGCCATCGGCAATCACCGGGATATCGGCTTTCTTCGCGGCTTCGACCGCATCCATGATCGCGGTAAGCTGCGGAACGCCGACACCGGCCACAATGCGGGTGGTGCAGATCGAACCGGGACCGATACCGACCTTGATCGCATCGGCACCGGCATCGATCAGCGCCTGCGCGCCCTCTTTTGTCGCGATATTGCCGGCGATCACCTGCACGGCATTGGAGAGCCGCTTGATGCGGTTGACGGCCTCCAGCACCCGCGAGGAATGACCGTGCGCGGTATCCACGACAATCAGATCGACGCCGGCGTCGATCAGCCGCTCGGTGCGATCGAAACCGTCTTCGCCGACGGTGGTCGCCGCCGCGACACGCAGGCGGCCCTGCGCGTCCTTGCAGGCCAGCGGATGCGCGACCGCCTTTTCCATGTCCTTGACGGTGATGAGGCCGACGCAGCGGTATTGATCGTCGACCACAAGCAATTTCTCGATTCTGTACTTGTGCAGCATCCGCTTGGCTTCGTCCTGGCTGACGCCCTCGCGCACCGTCACGAGATTTTCGTGCGTCATCAGCTCCGAGACTTTCTGGTGCGGGTCGGTGGCAAAGCGCACATCGCGGTTGGTGAGAATGCCGACCAGTTTTCCCGGCACGCCCTTGGCCGCGCCGGTGACCACCGGAATGCCGGAGAAACCGTGATCCTTCATCAGCGCCATCGCGTCCGACAGCCTTGCGTCGGGACCGATGGTCAAGGGATTGACCACCATCCCGGATTCGAACTTCTTGACCTGCCGCACCTGGGCGGCCTGGCCGTCGGGATCAAAATTGCGGTGGATGACGCCGATGCCGCCCGATTGCGCCATGGCGATCGCCATTCGCGCTTCGGTGACGGTATCCATTGCAGATGCAATAATGGGAATGTTGAGCGCAATGGCGCGGGTGACGTGAGAGCGGATATCGACCTCGGAGGGCAGGACATCCGAGAGCCCGGGCTTCAGAAGCACGTCGTCGAACGTATAGGCTTCGCGAATCCCCTGAAGTCCCTGTGCCAGCGCCATTACCAACTCCATTCGGCGGCCCGTTCGCCGCGATACGATCTCGGGATGAACGTCTCCTTCGGCGACGCCATCGGCATCGCCGTCGAATCGAGCCCATCGGTAGGGTTGGCGGTGGTCGATAGCATGGCCCCATGACGATTCAAAGGGGCCGGTGCCTCAAATCCGACTTTAGCGCGGGTAACCCGGCGGCAGCCCGTGCTGGCGGATCGCCTCCACCACCTCCCGGTGCCGGCGCTGTTCCCGCTTCATATGGACCACGATCACCGCATGCGCCGACGGCACCAGCCAGAGGACGTGAAAAACCAGCCCGAAAATCGCGCAAAGCACGATCAGGACAAGATTGAAAATCGCCGAAAAGGGCTGCCCGTTAAGGAGCAGCCCGAGCGGCGGCAGCAGAGCGGCGAGGACGTAGATCATCGTCAGATCTCCGGCGGCATCCGGGAATGTTGTCACGCAGATTTAGGTGGTTTCCGGGGTTCCGCAATGGCCTGTGCGGCAACGGGGTGATACAGCCCGTTCTCCTTTCTCCTGTCTCTCCACGAATCTCCATGAAAAAAGAACGCCTGATCCCGCTCATCGTGGCCACCGCCCTGTTCATGGAGAACATGGATTCGACCGTGATCGCGACGTCGCTTCCGGCAATCGCGGCCGATATCGGCACCAGCCCGCTGACGCTGAAGCTCGCCATCACCTCGTATCTCCTGTCGCTTGCGGTATTCATCCCGGCCAGCGGCTGGACCGCCGATCGCTTCGGCGCCCGCCTGGTGTTCAGTCTCGCGGTTGCCGTTTTCATGATCGGCTCGATCGGTTGCGCGCTGTCCTCCTCGGTCAGCCATTTTGTGATCGCGCGCATCCTGCAAGGCGCCGGCGGCGCCATGATGACGCCGGTCGGACGGCTGGTGCTGCTGCGCTCCATCGACAAGAGCGCGCTGGTCAATGCGATGGCCTGGGTCACCGTGCCGGCGCTGGTCGGACCGGTGATCGGTCCGCCGCTCGGCGGGTTCATCACCACCTATTTCTCCTGGCACTGGATCTTCCTGATCAACATTCCGATCGGCGTGCTCGGCATCTTCATGGCGCTGCGCTACATCGACCCGATCCGCAGCGAGAATCCCGAACGGTTCGATCTCTACGGGCTGGTGCTGGCGGGAATGGGCCTTGGCGGCATAGCGTTCGGACTTTCGGTCGCCGGCCTCAACCTGTTGCCGTGGACCGTCGTCGTCGCGCTGGTGGCGGTCGGATCGATTTCGATGACGCTCTATGTGATCCACGCCAGGCGAACCGGATCGCCGGTGTTGGATTTTTCGCTGCTGCGGCTGCCGACGCTGCGTGCCAGCATCATCGGGGGCTTTCTGTTTCGCCTCGGCATCGGCGCGCTGCCGTTTCTGCTGCCGCTTCTGATGCAGGTCGGGTTCGGCCTGTCGCCGTTTCAATCCGGACTGGTGACGTTTTCATCCGCGGTCGGCGCGATGGGCATGAAGACGCTTGCCGCGCGCATCATCCGGACTTTCGGCTTCCGCAACATCATGGTGATCAATGCGATCGTGAGTTCGATGTTTCTTGCAGCCTCCGCGCTGTTCACGGCCTCGACGCCGCTGCTCCTGATCATGATCATTCTCGTGGTCGGCGGCTTCTTCCGCTCGCTGCAGTTCACCGCCATCAACACCGTCGCCTATGCCGAGGTCGAGCCGGCGCAGATGAGCCGCGCCACCACCCTGGTCAGCGTCAACCAGCAACTGGCGATCTCCGCCGGCGTCGCCGTCGGCGCGTTCTCGGTGGAAGCCACCATGATGGTGCGCCATGTCGGCGAGCTGACCGCGGCGGAGTTCCCACCGGCCTTCATCGTGGTCGCGATCATCTCCGCGGTGTCGGCCTATTTCTTCTGGCAAATGCCTGACGATGCCGGACACGAGATCTCCGGCCGCAAGGCGGTCGAGATTTCCAGCCGCAAGGGCGCGGCGAAGGCCGCAGCTAGGGCCGCCAGCGAAACCACGGAAGACGCGCGCGATCAGCGGCTCTAGGTCGCAGGCGACGATCTAGATGCCCGGGCATCCACGTCTTTCCTGATGGCAGCAAGCAAGACGTGGATGGCCGGGACGAGCCCGGCCATGACGCGGTGAGAGCAGCGCTATGTCTCGGTTCGGTCTTTCGGCTGACCCCGAAATCCCATGGCCAGCACATAGCGTTCGGAAGAGTCCTGCCGGCTCGAGGCCGGCTTGACGTGGCGGACGCTGGCAAAATCGCGCTTCAGCTGCGCCATCAGCTCGGCGTCGGCGCCGCTCTGAAACACTTTTGCGACAAACGTTCCACCGGGATTGAGCACATCGGACGCAAAGGCAGCCGCGCCCTCGACCAGGCCCAGAATGCGCAGCTGATCGGTCTTGCGATGGCCGGTGGTGTTGGAAGCCATGTCGGATAGCACCACATCCGCGCGACCACCCATCATCTCCAGCAATCTGCCCGGCGCGTCCTGGGCGAGAAAATCGAGTTGCGCAAAGCTGACGCCCGGTATTTCCGGCATCTCCAGGAGATCGATCGCGACGACCTTGCCCCTGCCATCGGCCGCCCCAACACGTTTCGCCGCGATCTGGCTCCAGCCGCCCGGCGCCGCACCGAGATCGACCACGGTGACGCCCGGTTTGAGAAAATGGTACTTGTCGTCGATCTCGCTCAGCTTGTAGGCCGCGCGCGAGCGCAATCCCTCCCGCCTGGCCTGCGCCACATAGGGATCGTTGAGCTGCCGTTCCAGCCAGAGTTTTGAGGACAGCTTGCGCTTGCCGCCGGTCTTGACCGTGACGTGCAGCCGTCCGGTGGTGTCTTTTGCCATCATTCAGGCTCTAGCACATCACCGGCCGATGCACCTATCGGCATCCGCCGAGAGCGCCGTCCTCGCGCATCATCTCGACCAGCATGCCTTCGCGCAGGCCGCGATCGGCGACGCGCAGCCGCGGCAGCGGAAACGCATTGCGGATCGCATCGAGGATGGCGCAGCCCGCCAGCACCAGATCGGCGCGCTCGATGCTGATGCAATTGTTGCTGGCGCGTTGCTGATAGCTCATGCCGAGCAGGCGCGCGATGGTCGCGGTGATATCCGCATCACTCATCCAGATGCCATCGACCCGCCTGCGATCGTATCGCGCCAGATTGAGATGGACGCCGGCCAGCGTGGTCACCGTGCCGGAGGTGCCGAGCAGGTGCATGTTCCTGAGGTCGCCGCCGTGCTCGGACGCAAACGGTGCGACGTGTTGCGCCACCTCCTGCACCATCCGCGCATAGGACTGCGGCGTGACGTCCCTGCCGCCGAAATGCTCGGCTAACGTAACGACGCCGAGCGGGATCGACATCCAGGCCTTGATGCGGGGCGCAGCGTCTTGCGCGTTCGGATCGCGCTCGATCCGAACCAGTTCCGTCGAGCCGCCGCCGATATCGAACAGGATCGCGCCGCGCCCTTGTGGATCAAGCAGCGGCGAGCATCCGATCACCGCGAGCGCCGCTTCGGTCTCGCGATCGATCACTTCAAGCCGGATGCCTGTCTCGGCCACGACCCGATCCCGAAAAGCCTCGGCGTTCGACGCCGCGCGACAGGCTTCGGTCGCGATCAGCCGCAGACGCTTTGCCCTTCTGAAGTGGATTTTGTCCCGGCAAATGCTGAGCGCAGCGATGGCGCGTTCGATCGCGGCGTCGCTGATGCAGCCGGTGGCCGAAATGCCCTCCCCTAACCGGATGATCCGCGAGAATGAATCGACCACGCGAAATCCGTCGCCGGTCGGACAGGCGATCAGCAGGCGGCAATTGTTGGTTCCAAGGTCCAGCGCAGCGTAGACGCCGGTTCCCGCGGCCGGCCCCTGCAGCCCACTGCGCGGCGCCTGGCCCTCGCCGCTACGCGGCCTCTGGCCTTCTCCGCGCGGCGCAGGGCCATCGCGAAGCCGCGTGTCCTCATCCATTCAAAATGTCTTTCAGCGGCCAATTGAGGCCGACGAGGAATTTCCGTTCACGGAAACTTTAGCAGCGCGGAGCGACGGCGCAACAGCCCTGACATGGCACCATGCCCAATCAGGCGTTGTCGTTCGGATAGGGGTGCGTTATCTGGGTGCGGGCCCCGCGAAATCGCGCTAAAACCCGGCATTTCAGGTGTCTTTCAATGCAAGATCATACGTCTTCATCTGCTCTTGAAAATGCTATCGCACTGCAAAAATTCGGCGTCGGACAGCCGGTCCGCCGCAAGGAAGACGACACGCTGGTGCGCGGCAAAGGCAAATACACCGACGATTTCAATCTGCCCGGGCAGGCCTATGCCTGGATCGTGCGCTCCACCCATGCCCACGGGATCATCCGCGGCATCGACACGTCAGCCGCCAAAACGATGCCCGGCGTGCTCGGCGTCTGGACCGGCGCCGACCTCGCCGCCGCCAATTACGGCCCCTACACCTGCGGCCTGCCGCTGAAGAGCCGCGACGGCACGCCGCTATTGCAGACCAACCGCACCGCGCTGATGACCGACAAGGTGCGCTATGTCGGCGACCCCGTGGCGTTCGTGGTTGCCGAGACGCTGGCGCAAGCGCGCGACGCCGCGGAAGCCGTTGTGGTCGATATCGATCCGCTGCCCGCCGTCACCGAGCCTAAGGAAGCGGCAAAGCCCGGCGCGCCGCAGCTCTACGATCACATCCCCAACAATGTGGCGCTGGATTATCATTATGGCGACACCGCCAAGGTCGACGCTGCCTTCGCCAGCGCCGCGCATGTCACAAAGCTCGATATCGTCAACACCCGCGTCGCCGTGGTGGCGATGGAGCCGCGCGCGGGCCTCGCGTCCTACGACAAAGAAAGCGAGCGCTACACGATCCAGGTTCCGACCCAGGGCGTCGCCGGCAATCATATGAACCTTGCCAGGAACATCCTGAAGGTTCCGAATGAGAAGGTTCACCTGCTGACGCCCAATGTCGGCGGCTCGTTCGGCATGAAGAACATCAACTATCCCGAATATCTCTGCATCCTGCATGCGGCGAAGGCGCTGGACCGTCCGGTGAAATGGACCGACGAGCGCTCGACCAGCTTCCTCTCCGACAGCCACGGCCGCGCGGGACAGATTCACGCCGAGCTTGCGCTCGATGCCGAAGGCAAGTTCCTCGCGGTCAAAATCTCAGGCTACGGCAATCTCGGCGCCTACATCACCGGCGTCGCGCCAAGTCCGTTGTCGCTCAATGTCGGCAAGAATCTGGCCAGCGTCTATCGCACGCCGCTGATGACCGTCGACATCAAGACCGTTTTGACCAACACCACGCTGATGGGCGCCTATCGCGGCGCCGGACGTCCCGAGGCGAACTACTACATGGAGCGGCTGATCGATCGCGCCGCCGACGAAATGGGCATCAACCGGCTGACGCTGCGCAAGCGCAATTTCATCAAGCCCGCGCAAATGCCGTTCGAAGCCTCCTCCGGCGTCACCTATGACAGTGGCGATTTCCAGGGCGTGTTCAACAAGGCGCTCGAGATCTCCGATCATGCCGGTTTCGCCAAGCGGAAAAAGGAGAGCCGCAAGCGCGGCAAGCTCCGGGGCATTGCCGTCGGCTCCTATCTCGAGGTCACCGCGCCTCCCGGCGTCGAACTCGGCAAGATCGTGTTCGAGGATGACGGCTCGGTCCGGCTGATCACCGGCACGCTCGACTATGGCCAGGGTCACGCGACGCCGTTTGCGCAGGTGCTCTCGGCGCAACTTGGCGTGCCCTTCGAGAGTGTAAAACTCGAGCAGGGCGACAGCGATGTCGTGCATACCGGCAGCGGCACCGGCGGCTCGCGCTCCATCACGGCCACCGGGATGGCAATCGTCGAAGCCTCACAACTGATCATCGAGAAGGGCAAGCGCGCGGCCGCGCATCTGATGGAAGCCTCCGAAGCCGACATCGAATTTGGCAACGGCCGTTTCACCATCGCCGGTACCGACCGCTCTATTGACATCATCGAGCTGGCGCGCCGCTTGCGCGAGGGCAGGATGCCGGAGGGCGTGCCGACCTCGCTCGACGTCGACCATACCACTGCGCCGATCCCATCGACCTTCCCCAATGGCTGCCACGTCGCCGAGGTCGAGATCGAGCCCGAAACCGGCATCGTGCAGATCGTCCGCTATACCGGCGTCAATGACTTCGGCACCATCGTCAATCCGATGCTGGTGGCCGGACAACTGCACGGCGGCGTCGCGCAAGGCATCGGGCAGGCGCTGATGGAATGCGTCAGCTACGACGCAAGCGGCCAGCCGATCACCGGCTCGTTCATGGACTACGCGATGCCGCGCGCCGAGGACATCCCGATGATGGAAGTCGGCGATCATCCGGTGCCCGCCAAATCCAATCCGCTGGGCACGAAGGGTTGCGGCGAAGCCGGCTGCGCCGGCAGCCTCTCCACCATCGTCAACGCGGTGCTCGATGCGCTCTCCGAATACGGCATCACGCATATCGATATGCCGCTGACCCCGGAGCGCGTCTGGCGCACGATAAAGGATGCGAAGGCGAAGGTGGCGTGAGGGATTGCGAGTCGCGGCGCACCGCTGAGTTCGAGGAACGGCACATCCTCTCCACGTCATGGCCAGGCTTGTCCCGGCCATCCACGTCTTGGTTCACACAGAAAGACGTGGATGCCCGGCACAAGGCCGGGCATGACGAAGTTCGGTGAGCGGCAACGCCAAATGGCTGCCATGTAGCGCCTACGCCGCCGCCTGCTCGCGCGGCTGGTAGATCGCGATGTGCTGGCAATGCGCCACAGGCGTTCGGCCGTTGGCGACGACCAGCGCGTCCAGTTCGACGAAGCGGTGGCCCTTCTTTTCGTAGTTGCCGGTGACTTTTGCGCGCGCGGTCAATTCGTCGCCACTCCTCGCCGCCGACAGAAGCTGCATCCGGCTGCCGACATGAATCCATGGGCCCAGGATGGCGTTATCGACCAGCACCCTGTTCATCACCCGCTGCACGAGGCCGGGATGGCCGAGTCCCTGGCTTGCGTAGATCGGGTCACACTCGCGCACATCGGTCAGATATTCTCTTGCCGCCTCGCCAGCCCATGCGCGCGGCACCGTGCCAAGCCACTTGCCGAGTTCATATGATCTCGTATCCACCGGCTTGCGTTCGCTCACCGGCGCGGTGTCAGCAAAATCCGCGATCGAAACCGATGGCGCGGCCGCCGGCAAGGACGCGCTCCCGGTCGCACAGGGCTGGCCGCGGCTTTCGACCTGAATCGAAAGCACGCCGTCGCTCTCCTCGCCTGTCACATCGGCAATCTCGCCGTCATAGACCGGCTTCACAAAACGCGCCTCGATCAATCCGCGTTCCAGAAAGGCGCGGCCCCATTTTGTAACCGGCAGGTGCACCATATAGGCCATGACGTCGACACCCGGGACCAGCCCGCCGCTGAAACCGAACCGGCGCGCCACGGTGTCGTCGTGCATCTTGTTTTCGGAAAGTTTTGCGGTGTTGAAGGCCTGGACACGGTAGCTTTCGAGGCGGCTTGTCATTCTATTTCCCTGATTGTGGTTATCTTTTCTATCGCTAATCGTACGCGAACAAAATGCCGTGGCAAGCGCGCTGGCAAGCAGCCTTTTGCTCGCAATTGCCGTTCCGATGGAGTACCACGCGCGTCTTGAGAACGCGCGCCGCGTTGCCTAGCTAAACCTCAACCGATGACAGCTAACTTGAACACCACCCACATCTACGTCGACGCCGATGCCTGCCCGGTCAAAGACGAAATCTACCGCGTCGCCACCCGGCACGGCCTGCCGGTCAGCGTGGTCGCCGGCAATTTCATTCGGGTGCCGCAGGATCCGCTGATCGAGCGCGTCGCGGCCGGTTCCGGGATGGACGCCGCCGACGACTGGATTGCGGCGCGCGCGGGAAAAGGCGATATCGTCATTACGTCGGATATTCCACTGGCGAGCCGCTGCGTGAAGGCCGGCGCCGAGGTGATCGCGCCGAATGGCAAGCCGTTTACGGAACAATCGATCGGAATGACGCTTGCGGTTCGCAATCTGATGACCGATTTGCGCTCATCGGGCGAAGTGACCGGCGGTCCCAAATCCTTCGCGCCGCGCGATCGCTCGGCGTTTCTGTCGGCGCTCGATCAGACCATCCGCCGCATCCAGCGCCAGCGGGCAGAGCAATCCGCGCAAAATCAGAGTTGAATCGAAAGCCATGGCGCCCCCGCTGATCCAATTGAGAGACATCGCGCTGACCTTCGGCGGCACCCCGCTATTGTCGGGCGTCGAACTGTCGGTGTCCTCAGCCGAGCGCGTCTGTTTGATCGGCCGCAACGGTTCCGGCAAATCGACGCTGCTGAAGATCGCGGCCGGGCTCGTCGAACCCGACAGCGGCAGCCGCTTCGTGCAGCCTGGCGCAACCATCCGCTATCTGCCGCAGGAGCCGGATTTTGCGGGTTTCGCGACGACGCTGGCCTATGTCCAGGCCGGCCTCGGCCCGGGCGACGACCGCTATCAGGCGCGCTACGTTCTGGAACAGCTCGGCCTTCACGGCGACGAAGACCCCGCGCAGGTGTCCGGCGGCGAGGCCCGCCGCGCGGCGCTGGCGCGCGTGCTGGCGCCCTCGCCCGATATTCTCTTGCTGGACGAGCCGACCAACCATCTCGATCTCCCCACCATCGAATGGCTGGAGAGCGAACTCGACAGCCGCCGCAGCGCGCTTGTCATCATCAGCCACGACCGCCGTTTCCTGTCGAACCTGTCGCGCTCCACCGCCTGGCTCGATCGCGGCCAGATCAGGCAGATCGATCGCGGCTTTGGCGCGTTCGAGGCCTGGCGCGACGAGGTGCTGGGGGAGGAAGAGCGCGAGCAGCACAAGCTCGACCGCAAAATCGTCAACGAGGAACACTGGCTGCGCTACGGCGTTTCCGGCCGCCGCAAGCGCAACGTCAAGCGGCTCGGCAATCTCTATGCGCTGCGCGAGCAACGGCGGAATTTTCGCGGCGCTGCGGGTAATGCCAACCTTGCCGCAGCGGATGCGGAAAAGTCCGGCAAGCTCGTCATCGAGGCTAAAAACATCGGTAGAGCGTATGGTGACCGCAAGATCGTCGAAGGTTTCTCGATCCGCGTCCAGCGCGGCGACCGCATCGGCATCGTCGGGCCGAACGGCGCCGGCAAGACCACTCTGGTCGACATGCTGACCGGCGCGAAGCCGCCCGATACCGGGACCATAAGGTTCGGCGCCAATACCGAAATGGCAACGCTCGACCAGCATCGCGAAAGCCTCGATCCCCGGTCGACGCTGGCTGACGCCCTGACCGGCGGACGCGGCGACCACGTCATGGTCGGCGGCAAGCCGAAGCACGTGATCAGCTACATGAAGGACTTTCTGTTCGCACAGGAGCAGATGCGCACGCCGCTGGAGGTGCTTTCGGGTGGCGAGCGCGGCCGGCTGATGCTGGCGCGCGCGCTGGCGAAACTGTCGAACCTACTGGTGCTGGATGAGCCGACCAACGATCTCGACCTCGAGACCCTCGACGTGCTCGAGGAAATGCTCGGCGACTACGAAGGCACGGAGATCCTGATCAGCCATGACCGCGATTTTCTCGATCGCGTGGTCACCTCGGTGATCGCACCGGAAGGCCAGGGCCGCTGGATCGAATATGCCGGCGGCTATACCGACATGCTGGTGCAGCGCGGCGCCGATTTGAACCGCGAGGTGATGAAAACTGCCGTTGTTCGAGACGACAGGGAATCGAAAGCTCGAGCGCCTTCGGCCAACCCGAAGCGGCGGCTTAATTTCAACGAAAAGCATGCGCTGGAAACGCTGCCGAAAACGATCGCCAAATTGCAGGCCGAAATAGCAAAACAGCAGCGCCACCTTGACGATCCCGATCTGTTCCATAAGGATCGTAAGAAGTTCGACCAAGCCTCTGATGCGCTTACGAAAACGCAAAGGAAACTCCACGAGGCAGAGGACAAATGGCTGGAACTTGAAGTGCTGCGCGAAGAGATCGAACAGGCCTGATTGGGAGTTACGATGACCACGCCCCTCGCCGCCAAAATCGCCCGCGACTACGGCACGCCCGCCGCTGTGATCGACATGGACCGCGTCGAGCGCAACATCGCGCGCATTCAAGCGGCATGCGACGCCGCCGGCGTTGCCAACCGCCC
>Ga0307312_10000106_pt1 | contig 31701 bp, 24 predicted proteins | sample ER_DNA_202_FD_194489 | JGI IMG/M metagenome (GOLD analysis project Ga0307312, IMG submission 194489) | Bulk soil microbial communities from the East River watershed near Crested Butte, Colorado, United States - ER_DNA_202 | ecosystem: Environmental > Terrestrial > Soil > Floodplain | place... | reverse complement strand
CCCAGGCCCCGCCGATTTCCGTCCACTGCTTGTCGGTGTACTCGCCAACGGCTGCCCGCAACTCCGCTTCCTGGCGCGCTTCGCGCTGCTGCGTTTCCTGGTGCGTGACGTCTTCCAGCTTCAGGGTTAGCGCGTCGATGCTTTCGCGCAGGTCCCCCGCGCGTTCCGCCAGCTTGCTCGACACTTCGCGGAATCGGGTCTGGTAATCGGCCTGCACCCGCTGGTACACGGATTCGGAAGTGGTCGCGCGCTTTGCTTCCAGCGCGGCGAGCCACTCCTCATATCTCTGGCGCTCTTTGAGCAGCCCATTCAGTGCGTCCAGCGAGACTGGCTCTTTCTCAGCCATCGTGCTTCATCCCCTTCGTCGTTTCGTGCTCTCCCGGTCGGGGGCGGAATTCCCCGATCGATAGACGACTGACCCAGCTACAATAGTACAAGCTGCGCGTCCGACGAGGGTCATTCCCGTATAGGGACTGTTTCGCCCCTTCGAGAGGAACTGCGAGGGGTCGACCTTCCAGCGCTCGGAAGGATTGAACACAGTCACGTCAGCGACTCCGCCTTTCTTGAGGGATCCGCCGGGCAGATTGAAGAGGCGTGCGGGCGTGCACGACATGCGATCGACGAGATCGGGGAACTTGAGCGCGCCCTTTTCCACGAGGTTGGTCACGACTACAGCGAGTGCGGTTTCCAGTCCCACTATTCCGTTCGGCGCGTCGGCGAACTCACGCTCCTTCTCGTCGTAGTGATGCGGAGCGTGATCGGTCGCGATCAGATCTATCGTTCCGTCCTTCACAGCTTCGCGTAGCGCTTCCACGTCCTTCGCCGTACGGAGCGGAGGGTTCATCTTCGCATTCGTCTCGTACCCGCGCACGCTCTCCTCAGTGAGCGACAAATGGTGCGGGCACACTTCAGCGGTTACTCTGATTCCGCGCTCCTTCCCCCACCGAATCAGCTCCACTGATCCCTTCGTGCTCATGTGCGCCAGATGAACGTGTCCACCCGTCAGCCGCGCCAGCAGTATGTCGCGGATGACCATGATCTCCTCGGCCTCGGCGGGAATTCCCTTGAGCCCGAGCTGCGCGCTCACGATCCCCTCGTTCATCGCGCCGCCGGCAGAGAGCGTTGGCTCCTCGCAGTGATCGATGACCGGAATCTTGAACGTGCGCGCGTACTCGAGTGCGGTTCGCATCAACTGCGCCGAGGCGACCGGGCGGCCATCGTCGCTGACTGCCACGGCCCCGGCGCCAACCATCTCGCCGAATTCAGCGAGGACTTTTCCATCCTGACCAACCGAGATCGCGCCGATCGGATACACGCGCGCGGCCGCCGCGCGGATTGCCTGTCGTACGATGAAGCCAACGGCAGCCTGATTGTCGGTGACGGGATCCGTGTTCGGCATCGCACAGACGGCGGTGAATCCTCCCGCCGCTGCCGCGCGGGCGCCCGTCGCAATCGTCTCGACATCCTCCCGCCCGGGCTCGCGCAAATGACAATGAACGTCGATGAAGCCCGGTGAGACGATGAACCCGTCGCAGGTTATCACTTCGGCGTCGTCAGGGCCTGCGATCGAGCCGCCAACGCCCGCGATCTGGCCATCGACGATCAGCAGGTCGCCGATCTTGTTCAGGCTCTGTGAAGGATCGACGAGCTTCCCGCCCTTGAGAAGCAGCGGCTTCATTCGCGTTCCTCGCGTCCGCGACTGCTGCCGCCTTTTGCCGCTTCGGCGAGCTCCGGTTTTCCGCCGGCGAGCAGATAGAGAACCGCCATCCGAACAGCGACGCCGTTGGTGACCTGGTCGAGGATTACGCTGTGGGGGCCGTCGGCGACATCGGAATCGATCTCGACGCCGCGATTCATCGGGCCCGGGTGGAGGATCAGAATGTCGCGGGGAGCCCTGTCCAGTCTTTCCCTCGAGATGCCGAAGACCCTGTTGTATTCACGCGCCGACGGAATGTACCCCGCGGTCATTCGCTCGAACTGCAGGCGGAGAATATTGAGCGCCTCCGCCCATTCGATCGCCTCCTCCACCCGATCGAAAATGCGCACGCCCATCTCGTCGATCGCGTTGGGCAGGAGCGAGCGAGGGCCGCACACGGCCACCTCGGCGCCGAGCTTCGTCAGGCCCCAGATGTTCGACCTCGCCACGCGGGAGTGGAGGATGTCGCCGCAGATGCAGATGCGCCGCCCTTTCAGGTCGCCGAACTTGTCTCGCAGCGTGAGAATGTCGAGCAATCCCTGAGTGGGATGCTCGTGCGTTCCATCGCCGGCGTTGATGACGTTCGACTCGATTCTGTTGGCGAGAAAATGCGCCGCGCCCGACGCCGAGTGCCGGATCACAACCATGTCGATCCGCATCGCTTCGAGATTCCTGGCCGTATCGACGAGTGTCTCTCCCTTGGATACGCTGGACCCGGCAGTTGAGACATTGACGGTGTCTGCCGAGAGTCTCTTCTCGGCGAACTCGAAGGAGATTCGCGTGCGGGTGGAGTTCTCGAAGAACAGATTGACGATCGTCGAGCCTCTGAGCGCCGGCACCTTCTTGATCGCCCGCTCGCTGATCTCCTTGAATGGCTCCGCGGTGTCGAGAATGAGACGAATCTGGTCGCCGGTCAGCGACTCGAGGTCGAGTAGATCCTTGCCGAGTGTCCTCGTCACGCAGCCGATTTGGGCACGATCACTACTTCGGTGCGTTCGTCGAGCTCTGCGACCATGACATCAACTCTCTCATCGGGACCAACTTCTACCTTCTTCCCCACGACATCGGCGTGTATCGGGAGCTCCCGGCCGCCCCGATCGATGAGCACCGCGAGCGATATGGAGTCAGGCCGCCCGAAGTCCGCCAGCTCGTCGAGCGCGGCACGCACCGTACGTCCGGTGTAGAGCACATCGTCAACGATCACGATGTGCTTGCCATCGAGGTCCCACGGGAGATAAGTCGGGCCGACGACCGGACGCGGTCCGACCGTCTGGAGATCATCGCGATACAGAGTGATGTCGAGCGAGCCCTGCGGAACGGTGACCCCTTCCCCGCCTTCGATCATCTTGACGAGCCGGTCGGCGAGCTGGACGCCCCGACGCTGTATTCCGACGATGATCAGATTATCGGTGCCGCGGTTGAGTTCGACGATCTCCACCGACATGCGCTTCAGCGTGCGCTCGACGGCCCTGGCGTCGAGGACCGTCGTGGTTTTAGTAGTCATCGGTGCACAAATATGGCGCGACGACGGCTCTAATTGAAGAGAGTACGGCGCGAAAAGACTATCTTGATCTCATGCTCACAGAGATTCTTCGCTTCCTGAATGGGAGGCGCGCCACGAATACGGTCAGCCGCCACGATGTGCGTGGAATCCCGGTCGTGATCGACAACACGCGCCCCGACATCAACACCACCGAAGTGGTAGCTCGACTCGAGCGAACGCTGGAGCTGATAGAGCGCTTCGTCCCCCACCACTTCCGCCACCTCAAGAGAGACTTCGCTTACATAGTCGTCCAGCGCTTCGCGTGCAGAGGCGCCTACTTTCACGAGCAGCGCGCCTGCCTGGTGGAGCTGACGTTCACGGTCAACTCTGACTTCTCTGACGCCGAAGTTGCGGCGACGATTCTGCACGAGGCGATGCACGCGCGCCTGCACCAGCTGGGCTTTCCGCTCGAGATGGAAGATCGCGCGCGACAGGAGCGGTTCTGTCGCCGAGCAGAGATTGAATTCGGCCTGGTGGTCCCCTACGGCGACCGAGTGGTGCAGCGCGCGCAATGGAGCGCCGATCAATCCGATGAAGACGTCGCGCCGGTGATCGATCCGGCGCTAGCCACGCAGCGCATCGCTGAAGTCGACCGAGAGGCGCTGCGCAGGAAGTAGCTACTTGATCTCGATCCCGTTCTCTTGCTCGATCATCTTGACTGCCTCGACATGATCCGCCTCCTCTCCCAGCTTTTCGCGAGCTTCGTGAAAGCGCTCGGCGGCGAGCGAGATCACGGGGGTGCGAACGCCGAGATCGTCGGCTAAAACCGCAGCGATGCCGATGTCTTTCTCGAGCAGCGCCAGTCGGAAGGTGCGGGGGAACGCGCGCGTGAGGACACGCTGCGGTATCAGATTCTCCGAGCTGTTGGAGCGACCGCTTGAGGCGTTGATGACCTCGAGCGCAACTTTCGGATCGACTCCGGCCTTGACCAGGACAGCCAGCCCTTCGGCGGTCGAAAGAATGTGAACGGCGAGCAGAGCGTTGTTGATGGCCTTGAGCGCGTCACCCGAGCCGACCTGACCAGCGTGGACGATCTTCTTACCGAAGGCTTCGATGACGGGGCGCACACGCTCGAACACCAGCGCTTCGCCTCCCCACATCACCGTCAGACTTCCTGATTTGGCGGCGACTGTTCCGCCACTCACCGGAGCATCGATGAAATCCACGCCGCGCCCGCCGAGCTCGGCGGCGATCGATCGCGACGTCGGCGGATCCCCCGAAGTGCAGTCGACGAGCACCGAGCCCTTCCGAAAGGCGTCGAGCATTCCGTTCTCGCCGTGGAGTATGGCTTCCACTTCGACCGACGACGGAAGACACGTAATGACGACGTCGGCTCCGCTGACGGCTTCAGCCGGCGTCGGAGCAACCCGAGCCTTGTGGTCGCGCGCGAATGTTTCGGCCTTCGCAACAGTGCGGTTCCAGACGACAAGATCAAACGGATCACGCGCCAGATGGGCGGCCATGAGCGAGCCAATGTCGCCGAGTCCGAGGAAAGCAACTTTCATTGGCGGGGAATGGGTCCTGATTTGAGGGCGCTGTGCCCGTAGACGAGCGCGGATAGATCAGCGATAAGCTTGCTCGAGTGATTCCCGTCAGGGATCCCGCGCGTCAGCACTACCAGTACGTACGGCTTTCTTCCGGGGAGATACACGATTGCTGCATCGTGCGAGACCGCGGTGATCTCACCCGTCTTGTGAGCCACCCGAGTGCCCGCCGGCAATCCGGCGGGAATTTTCTCGTTGAACTCCTGCGCCAGAAGTATTCCGAGCATCTGCCGGGTCGCGGCCGGCGAAGCTGCCTTGCCTTCCTCGATCGCCTGGAGAATGATCGCCAGGTCGCGAGCAGTGGTCGTGTTGTTCAGACCTTTGTCGAACGCCTTTCCATCCTCAACGCCCCGCAACACCTGAATCCGCTTCGCTCCAAGTGACCGCATCGTCCGGGTCACGTTCTCCGCCCCAACGAGCGAGATCAAGGTATTCGTCGCGAAATTGCTGGAGCGTGTGATCATGAGCCGCAACAACGTATCGATCGCGACCCGTTCACCGATTCGGTGATATAGGGTCGTGTCGCTGTCCGAGGTCGAGTCGAGCGAGTACAGAGAGCCGTCGACGATCGAGGCGAACTGATTCACCAGCATCAGGCGCTGATCCATGGCGAAGGACCCAGCTGCAGCGCCTCGGAAGAGTTCGATCATTACTGGGACTTTCATCGTGCTGGCCGCATGGAAGCTGCTGTCGGCGTTGCGGAAGAGCGTGTCCCTATTAGCCAGGTCGATGTACGCGAGACCGACCTGAGCGCCCGGCTCCGCGGCGATTCGCAAATTGATCTTCTCGACCAGCGAATCGGAGCCTTGCGGTATCGCCAGCAACGACGCGGCGAGCAAAGCCATCATATGGGTATTCCTGACATCACGCGCGAGCTGCGCTCCTGACCGTCGGATTCCCCGTGTCGTGGACATCGGCCCAGATACTCTCGTTGTGCTGGTCGCGCAGCATGATCGACCCGACGACGAAGGTGATCAGCGCCACAACGATCGGAAACGCCAGGCCCGCGTAAATGTTGCCGGTTCGCGCGACCAGACTGGTGGCAATGATCGGCAGGAATCCTCCGAACCACCCGTTCCCGAAGTGATACGGCAGCGAGAGCGATGTGTACCGGATTTTCGCCGGGAACGCTTCGACCAGAAAAGCGGCGATGGGGCCGTACACCATGGTCACGAATACAACCTGGACGAAAACGAGGGCAGTGAGCGCGACGGCGTTCACCGGGCTCGAGTAGTATTTCATGGCGTGATAGATCGGAACGTAGAGAAGCGCGGCGAGAAGATTCCCCGCCATCATGATCTTCTTGCGTCCGATCCGGTCGGAGAGGCTCCCGAAGAAAACGAACAAGGGCGCGCCCAGAACTAGTGCGATGGCGACCACCACGTACGACGTGACCAGCGGGACCTTGAGGACCGTCTGCAGAAAGAGCAGAGCGTAGAACTGTCCTGTATACCAGACTACGGCCTGCCCTGCCGTCGCGCCGAACAGAACGACCAGGAAAACCTTCCAGCGCGCCCAGGTTCCGAAGCTTTCCTGAATCGGCGCCCGAGACGTCTTGCCCGTTTCCTTGAGGATGCTGAACAGAGGCGACTCGCGCAGACGCATCCTGATGTAGTATGAAATGCCAACGAGGAGCAGCGAAAGAACGAACGGAATCCGCCAGCCCCAGACCTTGAACGCATCCTCTCCCACCACTCCGCGGACGATGAGGATCACGGCCAGCGACAGGAAAAGTCCGAGGGTTGCCGTGGTCTGAATGAAGCTGGTGTAGAAGCCACGACGCCCGTCCGGCGCGTGCTCCGCAACGTATACAGCCGCGCCACCGTACTCGCCGCCCAGAGCCAGGCCCTGCAGCAGTCTGAGAATGACGAGGATGATCGGCGCGGCAATGCCGATCTTGTCGTGGCCGGGCAGGAACCCGATGGCCGCCGTCGATCCGCCCATAATCAGCAGCGTCGCAAGAAACGCGAATTTTCTTCCGATGAGGTCGCCGATGCGGCCAAATACGAGCGCTCCGAACGGACGAACTGCAAATCCAACGGCGAACGTGGCGAGTGTCTTCAGGAACGCCGCGGTTGCGCTTCCTCCGGGGAAGAACTGAGTGGAGATGATCGCGGCCAAGCTTCCGAAGATGTAGAAGTCATACCATTCGATCATCGTACCCACGGACGACGCGGTGATCACCTTCCAGATTCCCTGCGCGTGGTCCAGAGGATGCGCGCCCGCTCGGCCAGCCGTACTGGATCCCGGAACGCTGGAGCTCATGTCAGGTATTCCTCGATGGTTCACGTTGGCAACTCACCGAATCCATCCGCGCCTCCCGTACGTTGAACTCGCGAAGGTTTCGTACAGCCACGATCGAAAAGCCCGCAGACGATCCTCGGCGTTGCTTCCCTCATAGAGTCCGGATCCGCGCACCGCCGCCGGCACGCAAACGACCTTGAAACCGACCGCCTCGAAAGTAGCACACGCTCTGCGCGTGTGCATCGGAGACGTGACGACTGCTATTCGCGTCCACCCGTGCGCCAATGCGATCGCCTTCATCCTCAGCGCCTCGGTCCTCGTCGTAAAGACGGAGTCCACGAAGATGACCTGCGCCGACGGTTGGGCAAGCGCTAGCAGGCTCCGCTGGTCCGCTGAATCAGAGACAACCTTCGCGCCAAACGGTTTGCTCTCTCGCGAAATCAGGAGCGTGCGCGCGACACCCTGCCTGGCGAGAGCGAGACCTGTCAGCAGGCGGTCGAGGGTTTCGCCACGCATCAGCCCGTCCGGCGTGAGCCCCGCCGAGAGCACGGCGATCGCATTCACGGGAGTCCGGAGGGAGTCACGCCTGATGTGCTGATTGGCAAGAGTCGAAACAAGGGGAGTATAGGCGACCACAATGCAAATGAGCGCGATGATGGCGCCGGCAATCCAGAGCAACGGCCGGAGCCGACTCGCTCCAATGATCGCGCCCACGACCGCCGCCGGAATGTAAAGCACGAGGTCGGGACGCCGAAGGAGTTGCTGGACACCGAGCATGTAGGCGGCAACGGCGCAGAGAGTGGCCAGGATTGCTCCAGTGGCCGCCTGATACACGATTCTCTTGCTTGGGTTGTCGTCGTTCACGCCGCTAAAACTAGCGGCAAGGGTCCCTTATCGACTCACTTTGGTGCGCTCGATCCTCACTTGGATGCGGGGAGTTGAGGGTCTTTGGCAGGTGAGCTGCTTCGATACCATTGACCCGAGAGCAGCCGTCTCAGCGTCAGCACGATTCGGCGGACCAGGAGCATGAGCAGGACAAGGAGGAGCAGAGCCAGGGCCAAAGTGATATACGGGTGTCGCCAGACGGCGATGCCGATCGAAGCGATCGTCGTAAGCTCCGCCAAATTCGCCATCGCATTGGTGATCGGCTCGGGGGACGCGTCTACCGCGTAGCGCAATCCCAGTTTGGTCCCGTGAGTCGTCGCGGCGAGTCCGCCGCCGAGGAGAACAGCGGGGAGTACCATTACTGGATCGAGATGGTACACCGTCGCGGCGGCAAGAACCGCGGCCGCTACCGGGCGAACCACGGTTTGCAGTGTCTCCCACACGCTGGCCAGACCTGGCAACAGCGTGAGCACGAACTCGATCGCGTAGAGCGAGCCCGCGAGCCCGATTATCCACGGATTTGCGACGACGTCGAGTCCCGCGGGGAGATGCCCGATCCATCCCTGTCGTTGCGCGAGCCCGAGGACCGCTATCGTCGCGGGCACGTTTATCCCCGCGGCGTAGGCGACGCCCAGTGCCTGGGCCAGGACTCCGAACGAATTCATGGCCGTTAAGCGGGCAGAGTTCGTGCCGTCTAGCGCTGCTCTTGCTCCTACGCGTTCGGCTGATTTCCGCGTGCCCATACATCTTGGCTTGGGTCGAGGCGGGGTATCCTCACGGCGACGACGCTCTCTCGGGCGGAGCCCCTAACTGCGCTCCCTCGCTCCGCTCGGTCGCGGGTCTCCTGGTCGCTCGCTGAACGTCGCCTTAGAGGACACCCCGCCTCTCCTTGGAGAGTCTGCAAGTGCACGCGCTTCGAACGCCACGCGTGGGAGTAAGCTCCCGCGCCCGCCCTCACGCTGGGGGTGGGAATCGTGCTCGGCGCCGACCACGGCCACTCGCGATGCTCGACAGGGAAGGAGGGAGGACGTCCTCGTAAGCAGCGTCTCGCGTAGCGAGAGACTCGCGATAGTTCCGCGCGGAGCCATAACGCCTCACCGCTCTAGCGAGGCTCGATGCGTGTAAGCGAGTAGCTGCTGAAGAGGACGTCCCCCCGACTGACCGGGCGCACCGATCCCGAACTTACAGTCGGCGAGCGGAGAGACGAAGCCCGACTTACGGTTTCTTCGCTCGGGGGTGCGGTGCCGACTGCGCAGCGGCGATACGCTCGCCCGCGGTCTTGAGCGCTTCCTGAATCACGACCGACTGCTCGGTGACAACCTGCGTCGCGGTGTTTACCAAGCCAGACGCAACGTGAATCGCGGCGGCCTTGATCTCAGGGTCGTTGGCAATGCGGAGCGCCAACGCCTGCATCGCCGCGGCAAGATCATCCAGCGACTTCTGGAGCTCCGGCGACGCCTTGAACTTGAGCGAGTCGTCGACCTGGGCGTCTTGCTTGCCTGGTGTGGGAGTCTTGGAACCGGGCTGTTGCGACCGGGCGACTGGAGTAGCGGCCAGGCCGGCAATCAGAACAAAAAGAAGTGCAATGCGTTTCATTATTCGTGATCAGAAATTAGTGCGGGCAGTCAGACGTCCAGTGACTTGCATACACCACATTGGCAACAAGGGTTTCACACGAGAATATTCTATCCACAAATCAACAATTTTGTGGGAAGCTTCCCTATGTCAGAATACGTTCAGGAACTGCGCCGCGCAATCGAAACATCGATCCCGCTGCTGGAGAGAATGAGCGATGAGGCGACTCGTCGGCGTCCGGCGCCGGCTAAGTGGAGCCCCCGGGAAATCATCGGACACCTCATAGATTCGGCGTCCAACAATCACCAGCGTTTCGTGCGCGCGCAGTTTCAGGAGGACCTGATATTCCCTGGCTACGCCCAGGATGCGTGGGTTTCTGCCCAGAAGTACCAGGAGGCGCCGTGGAACGAGCTCTTGGCTCTGTGGCGAAGCTTCAATCTGCACATCGCTCACGTAATGGAGACAGCTCCCGAGGACCAGCGGCTGCGCAAGCGCAAGCATCACAACCTCGATGAGCTTGCGTGGAAAGCAGTTCCACGCGACGCGCCAGCGACGCTCGACTACTTCATGGCGGACTACGTCGCACACCTTCAACACCACCTCGATCAGATCATCAAGCCGGCCTGAACAGTTTCCCCTCAGAAGGGCTGGTGCCCGCCGTCAGTCCACCCAATCGGCGATGAAAATATTCGTCTCGTGCGGGTTGGCATCGTGCCGGTTCGAGGCCCAGACGATCTTCTTTCCATCGGGGCTGAACATTGGGAAACCATCGAACGTAGGTGCCGTCGTCACCTGCTCGAGGCCCGTTCCATCGGGCTTGATCAGAAAGAGATCGAAGTTGCCGAGCTTCGGATCTGTGTGATGGTTCGAGGAGAAAATGATTTTCTTGCCATCGGCGGTCCATGAAGGCCCGAAGCTGGCGGCACCCAAGTGGGTGATTTGCTGCTGGTTGCCTCCATCGGCATCCATCAGCCACAGATCCATCTTGTTTGGGCGCACAAGTCGCTGCGCCAGGAGATCGGTGTACGCCTTGAGCTCGGTCGGATTCGCCGGGTGATACGCGCGATAGACAATCTGCTTTCCGTCCGGTGACCACCACGGACCGCCGTCGTAGCCGACCTGGCGGGTCAGTTGCCGCAGTCCACTCCCGTCGACGTTCATGACATAGATGTCGAGGTCACCGTCCTTCAACGAGGTGAAGACGATCTTGCGGCCGTCGGGCGAGAGCACTCCCTCGGCGGTGTAGACTCCAAACCGTGTGAGACGCTTTCTCCGTGATCCATCTGCCCTGGCCGTGTAGATGTCGAACGGATCCAGCCGCCAGACGTACCCCTTCGACGCATCCGGTCTCGGCGGACAATCCCTCTCGAGAGCGTCGCTCGAGGCGAAGAGAATGCTTCGGTCGCCGTTCATGAAGTAGCCGCACGTAGTCTTCCCCGCCCCGTTCGAGACACGTTGGACCTTGGATCCGTCGGCGTTCATGACGTACTGCTGGTCGCACGTCCTTCCGTCGCGCGTGCTCTGGAAGATGAGGCGCTTTCCGTTGTGACTGAAATAGGCCTCGGCGTTCTCGCCCCCATTCGTCAGCTGTCGAACGTTGCGAAGATGCGCCTCTCCGGCTTCGGCGGGGACGCTGATCGGAAGATTCTCGCTCTGAGCCGCAAGCGTAGACGCGACCGCAATGAGCGCGGATAGAACGGCGGGAAGTCTCAATGGACGATGGCTGCAGATGAGTTGACGAGAATTTTACAGTGTAGCCGGACGCGATGAACGAAACTACCAGGGGTTCACATGCCGTAGGAGTTGGAAAGGGCCTAAGGTCGTTCGCCGGCTTCGTGTCCGAAGCCCGACGTCCAACCATTTCGCCTTTCGAACGGTCTAATCCGATTGCGATATGGGTAGACTCCCTGAGTCAAATAGAAACGAATTCCACCCGTAGGAGTTTCACATGCCCTTTCGACGGTCAGTCGCAGTCGGCCGCCCTGCTTTTGTTTCGGTTCTTCTCCTTGCCTCCGCTTTTCCCGCTTTCGGTCAGACCACGACACGCTCCCAGAATGACCCGCGCCCCGTAGCCAGGGCAGCGATTCGCGAGGGCGAAGTCACGATTGACGGTCGGCTGGACGACGCGGCCTGGGCCAAAGCGACACCCATCACCGAGCTCACCCAATCTTCACCCGACGAAAGCAAGCCCCCCAGCCAGCGGACCGAGGTGCGGATTCTGTACGACGCCGGCGCGATCTATATCGGCGCGCGAATGTTCGACTCCCTCGGAGCAAAGGGAGTCCGTTCCGTCCTCGCCCGTCGGGATCAGGTGATGAACGGCGACAACAATATTACCTCGGACCACATCGCCTTCGTCTTCGACACCTTCCGGGACAAGAATAGCCGAACCTGGTTCGAGCTCAATCCGGACGGTGTGAAGGGAGACCACCAGAACGGTGACGCCTCCTACGATCCGGTCTGGGAGGGAGCCAGCAAGATAGATTCGCTTGGATGGACTGCGGAATTCCGCATCCCGTTTTCTCAGCTCCGATTCTCTCGCGAAGCGGATCAGACCTGGGGCATGCAGATCTGGCGCACGATCGATCGGCGCAACGAGCAGGACATGTGGGCGTTCTGGCGCAACAACGAATACGGCGGACCCGCCTATTTCGGTACTCTCGAAGGCATTCGCGTGAGCGCCCAGCCTCGTCAGATGGAGATCGTTCCATACGCGACCACGCGCAGTAAGCTGGAGCGGGTGCACCCGGGCGATCCATACCACTCGAACACGGAGATGACCTATCGCGCCGGAGGCGATGTAAAGTTCAACCTTACGTCGAACCTCACGCTCGACGGGACGGTCAACCCTGACTTTGGACAGGTCGAGGTCGATCCGGCAGTCGTGAATCTCTCCGTCTTCGAAACAACATTCAACGAAAAGCGGCCGTTCTTCGTCTCGAACTCGCAGTATTTCTCGACGGGCGGGTTCAGCTGCTACTTCTGCAGCAACGTGTCCAGCTTGAGCCTGATATACACGCGGCGGATCGGCCGCTCTCCGCAGCTGGCCAGCCTGCTCTCTGGACAATCCGACTTCATGGAGGCGTCTGACGCGACGACCATCCTGGGTGCGGGCAAGGTGACAGGTCGGACAAGTAGCGGGATCACGGTGGGTGTCATGGACGCGGTCACCAACCGCGAGAAGGCGACGTTCCGTCCGATTGGAAGCACCCTCGACGAGACGAGGGAGATAGAGCCCCTCACCAACTACTTTATCGGCCGGCTCCGGAAGGACTATCGCGCGGGTCAGACTCGGATCGGAACGATAACGACGATGGTCAACCGTGATCTCACCAACCCGGACGAGGTCGCGCGCCTCCGCTCCAATGCGCAGGCTGTCGGGCTCGACCTCGATCATCACTGGTCGAGTAGCGCGTATACGTTGAACATCCAGAGCGCTCTGACCCACATCGGCGGCGATACCGCTGCGATTCGACGGGCACAAACCGCCAGCCCGAGGTACTTCCAGCGTCCGGGACGGACCGAGACAACCGATGGACTCTTCTCAACGAACTTCGATCCGACGCGCCGCAATCTCTACGGATACGGGTTCTACGCCCGGCTCGCGAAGGAAACCGGCAACTGGCTCTGGGAGACCACGCAGAACTGGCGTAGTCCAGGGTTCGAGGCCAATGATCTCGGCGTCTTGAATCGGGCTGATTACAAGTTCATGCTGGCGAATGTGCTACGACAGTGGACGACCCCGGGCAGCTGGTACCGGAACGCGGCGACGATCTGGGGCGCCGCGCAACAGGTGAACTACGAAGGTGATCGCACAGACGTCGATTATCACGCCTGGGGTCAGGTCACGTTCAAGAATTACATCAACACCAGCTTTTTCACGATTCGTCACCCGAGCACCTACGACGAGCGTCTGACCAGAGGGGGGCCGACCGTAATTCACTACGGTTACAACATGTACTCGTGGTTCCTCGGGTCAGACTCGCGGAAGCGTTTCGTCGTGAATGCCCAGGTGCAGTACCTCACGCCGGTCGACAACAACGAGGCCGGACAAGTCGCGTACTACCCGTCTCTCACCATCAAGCCGTCTTCGCGGTTTCTAATCAACCTCGGCCCCTCGCTCAACCTCGACAACACCGCGCAGCAGTATGTCTACGAAGTGACCGATCCGAACGCGCCCACTGGATTCGGTGGTACCCGGTATGTATTCGGCCGTCTGCGACAGAAGACATTCTCTCTGGACACCCGAATCAACACCACCTTCACGCCGAATCTGACTCTCGAGCTATTCGCCCAGCCGTTCTTGTCGAGCGGGCATTACACCACCTTCAAGGAATTCGCCGAGGTGAAGTCGCGCCGAATGAATTTCTTCGGCAGGGACAACGACAGCTGGGTGCACACCAACACCGATCCGCAAACGGGCGCCATCACGTATACGATAGACCCCGACGGCGACGCCGGCGCCGCCGCGCCGTTCACCTTCGATAATCCCGATTTCAATTTCAGGTCGCTTCGGGGCACGAGCGTGCTGCGGTGGGAGTACCGTCCGGGCTCAACGCTCTATTTTGTGTGGACGCAGCAGCGGGAAGGGTTCGACCAGTTCGGCGATTTCAACTTCAGCAGAGACAGGTCGGCGCTGTTCCGGGATCGCCCGACCAACGTCTTTCAGGTGAAGGCTACCTACTGGATCGGAAGGTAGAAGGACTTTTTAGCGAGGCGTCGAAGCGCTTCTCGCCGGGACTCGGGCCGCGGAGACCTTGGTCGTAGCCACCTTCCGCGACTTGGTGGAGCGATGCGAGCGGCGTGTGTAGACGCCGCGCACCCAACGCGCGCGTACGCCGCGAACGTCGATGTGGGCGAATTGCCCGTTCCGGCCGGTATAAAGGCCAGTGCCACCGACAAGCTCGGGATAGCGAGCTTCGACCCGCTCGACAGCATCCAGGATCATCTTGACGTCGGCGAAGTTCACTTTCCGGTCGCCGTTCAGATCCGACATCCTGCCGTTGCCAACCTGATCGATGAAGACGTCAGCGGCGTCGCCGAACTGGTGGCGGCTGTCGCGGGCGCTTCCTTCACCACGCACGGCCTGGTTGTGGGCCGGAGTCCGGAATCCCGAGCGAATCCGCATCCCCTCGGCGTTGACGCCGTGGTCGTTCAGGTCCTCGATAACCAGCTCGAGCTTGTCGAGCAGCGGCTCACGCAAGACGACGTACTTGGGCCACACATTGTTCTGGCCATGTGACACGAAGTCACGTAGGCGAAAATGCTCGGAGACTCGGGTATCCTCGTTCTCCGGAGTAACTTCGATGAAGCCATCGGGGTTCCTGTAGGCTTCGGATCTGAGGCGACCCTTTTCCTGCGGCCAGTAGCCAAGGCGGTACCCATTCAGCCAGGCGCGAACTTTCTGCCCGAAGGAGCGCATGGTGAATACGGTTTCCGCGCCGGGGGTCGCCCCGCCCTGAATAGAAGCACTCGCCATCTGGGCGCCGGGGAGTGAAGCCAGCGAAATCCAGTCTTCGGGCATGACGAACCGAGCGAACACCTTGCCGCTGAGCCCGGTGCCTTTTTCGCCCGAGGAAGCATAAGCCGCCTTCTCTGCCTTGGCGTCGCTGTCGGCGACAGCTACCGCGCCGGAACTGGCAAGGGCGCCAGGTATGGAGTCGAGCTGACTCGCGACAGCACTCGAGCTGGTCCGGGCCGCGTGCGCGCCGAATTGGGCGCTTGCCGTGGCCGGATGGATGACAGCCGCTAACGCTATAAAGGTCGTTACGACTGAGCTGAGTCTGAAGCGAGTTTCGTTCATTAAGGCTCCTCTTCGGTAGCTCGACTGACATTGCTTCGCTTGCGCGCTGCTTTAGTCTCGTGGCTTTGCGTCGCCGCCTTTAGGCGGGTTTGCCGGTTGTCGGAGGCGCCCAGAACTGCTCGTTGGGCGCAACAATTAACGCCCCTAACTGCTCAGCTAGGCGTTAACAATAAAATGACTGCATGGAGCAGGAAAATGTCACTGCTGAGCTTGATCCGGCGCGCAGTCTTACTTGAAGCTGCGTATTCTATGTCGTTTTGGGCGTTGGCTTTATAACGCTTGACTTCAAGTATCAACTCAGCCGGGCCGGTGGCTTTGCCCAGCGCGTCCCACTTGTCCGAGCAGCTCTACTTTGCTGACTTCGGGTTGGCGACCGACTTGAGATTGCTGGCCGCTCTGAGATTGCTGGCGGACTTGAGAGTCGCCGTCTTCGAAACCGGCTCCCGGCCGCCGACCTGGGTCACATACTCGCCGGTCACATCGGACCCGCGCACGACCCCGGAGAGGGTTTGCTCGCCCGTCTTCGAACCGAGCTTCCAGGTCAGGGCGGCGCGGCCGCGGGCATCGCTGACGGCTCGGCTGGGGGTCACTGTTCCAGACTTCACGGAGAAGTTGACCCGCGCCTCTGGCACCGGGTTCCCGTATACGTCGGTGACCAGCGCGAAGAGTTTCTTGACCTTTACGGACTCCTTCGAGCGCTTCTCTCCCGGCATGTCGTCGAACGCCAGATTCGCGGGCGCAGCCGGGGTCGCGTGGGCGGCGATCTTGAGGAGCTTCTTGACGCCTTCGAGGTGCACGGCCAGGGTGTAATCCCCCGCCGAATGACCCATCGTCCAGCGCGTCCGGGCGGTCCCGACCGAGTCCGTAACGAGAGCGCTGTCCGAAAGAGTCCCCCCGGAGGGTGCGAGGGACAAGCCCGCCCCGACAACGCTGGCCCCGTTCGCATCGACCACCCGTACCACTATCCAGCGGGGCAGTTGTGCGCCGGCCGCCGCCCGCTGACCGTCTCCGCTCACTACCACGATCGCGCTGGCTGCGCCTGCCAGCGCAGTCGCGTCGATCGTAATCGGTGGCACCCCCAGCGCGGATCCTCCTCCCACCTGCGCCCGGAGACGCTGCATCCCGGCCTTCTTCGAAAGAGTCCACCGGGCACTCGCGACCCCCAGCGAATCCGTGCGCGCCGAAATCGATGCAACTGACCCTCCGTCGACAACCGTCCAACGGACCGGCACGTCAGCGAGCACCCGGCCTGCTGAATCGGTCACCCGAATCGCGACGGTATCGGGGAGCAGGTCGCCTGCCTGTCCGCTCACGTGCTCGACCAGCGACACCACCCGTGTGTTGCTCGGCACCGGATCGGCCTCGGCGAGTACGGCCAGTGAGCTGTCGACATTCTCGACGCTCGCAAACAGTGTCTGCCGGCCAGGATAGGAGCCGAGCGTCCAGGTCGCGCGGGCGCGGCCATCGGCGTCGGTTATCGCCGACGCGGGATCGATCTGACCCTGACCGTCGGTCAGCCGGAACGTGACCTTCTTCCCGGACGCCGGACCCCCTCTGCGATTCGTGGCGCGAACGACTACTGCCTGCGGCAGTGTCTTGCCGGCCAGAGCTCGCTGATTGATCCCCGCCACCAGAGCAATAGCTGTCGCGGGGGTCACCACCGACACGCCGCTCCGCCCGGATACCCCCTCGATCTTGGCGCCAATCATCGTTCGACCGGCGGAGCGGCCTGTGAGCAGTCCACTGCTGTCGAGGGCCGCCACGCTGTTGTCGTCGATATGCCACGTCGGCGTCAGCCCTGCGATCGCGTAGCCGCGAGCGTCAGTCGGGTGGGCGCGCAGCTGCAGCTCCGCGCCTTCGGGCAGCACGATCAGACTGTCGCCATTGGCCCTGCCGACTTCGACGTTTGCGACTTTCTGCCGGACGACGATCGTCGAGTGCGTTACGAGCCTGCCGACCACCACGCTGACCATCGTCTTTCCGGGTCCGCGGGCAATAACCGACCCGTCGGGCTGAACGGTCGCAATGCTCGAGTCCCCCGTCGTCCACACCGGCCGGGCTCCGACGAGGATGCTGCCGTTCTTGTCCGTTACAGTCGCCGCATAGTGAACGGTGTCGCTGATCGCCAACGCAGTGTCGATCGACGGACGCAGGCCGACCCAGGCCGCGCCCATGTTACCGAGCGCCTGGTGGGATTCCGAGGAGCCGATGACCCCGTACGAGTAGAGCGCGGTGAAAATCGAGACGAGCGCGGCACCCGACGAGGCTGCAACGGTAACGAGCTTCCCAGCGTGCTTGAACCACTGGCCTTTTTTCGCGGCGGCGAGAGTCTGAGGCATCAGCTAATGGACTGCAATCAGCCGAGTGCCGTCACGCTTTTTTCGAACAGTTCCATGGAATGTCAGATCACGGACGGTAAGCCGCGACGTCAAGCTTGCCGCTCGACCCGAAAACTGGGTGTAAGTGAAGCTGCAGCAGCGGTTTTCGTACGGAGGATGTGACGCAAGCTTTGTGATGATCAAAACTCGACTAACCGTGGATCTTTCGCGGTATCCACACGGTCTGAGTACTCGTCTCTTTGATTGCAGCCCGAATTGCCACTCCAAGCCAACCACTTTAAGAGCAGATCGAGGGGATTGAAACTGTGATTGCTCGAAAAGCGAAGAAGATGGTGGAGTTGTGTGTCACAGCCGTGGTCAAGCGGCTCCTGCCGCGGGAAAGAGAGGCGGCCAGCAAGGTGAAGCCGGATCCGGCAACGAGCGCTCGTATCCGGGCCTACATGGCGCTCACCATGAAAGAGCGGTACGGCGAGCACGGACCGTGACAGTTCGCTGATTGCGGAATACGCACACGCGCATCAGAAGAACTTCGAAACGGACGGGGTGGGATTCGAACCTCGGTGGAGCGGGAACCCCGCACGTCAGTTCAATCCGAGCTTCTGAAGCAGCTCTCCAAACCTCGGATCGTCGCGGATTCCGTCGTAAATCGCGTAGCCGATCCCGGTGCCTAGGGTGCATGTACGCTCGTCGTAGGCCTTGCCGAGCCACTCAAAGGCGCTGTCCGGGTCCTGAAGATTTGCGTAGATCCACGAGATAAGAATCGGCGAGACATAACTGCGCGTGGACCGCTCGACCAGGTCGGAGAGAATTACTCGGGCCGCTTCCTGCTGCCCGGCCATGGCGTACACCGCGCCCAACAGCGCGCGCATGAAGTCCGACCCTGGAGCGAGACCCACCGCGCGCTCAGCGTGCTGAACGGCCTGGTCGTACTGACCCTTTCCGGCGTAGGACAGACCGAGGACCAGCAGTGACAGGAACGACGTTGGATCGATTTCGAGCCCGCGCTCACATTCTACGATCGCTTCGTCGTACTGCCGGCCGTGATACCAAACGAACGCGGGGAGGCCGCTGCGAGCCTGCGGGTCGAGTTCCTGTCCACGTCGAACCTCCTCAAGCGCTTCGGACTGCCGTCGCAGGATTGCCAGCACCCACGAGTGCACGGTTCTCGCTGAAGCATGACGCGGGTTAATGTCTATCGCCCGCAGCAGGGCCGATTCGGCCGCTTTCCAGTCCCAGCTCAGCATGTGAACGAACCCGAGTGACGTCCACGCATCTGCCAGTTGCGGCGCGAGCGCGACTGCCCGGAGTGCCGCCGCTTTAGCCTTGGGAATCGCCTCGGTAGCGGGAGCGAACGCGTAGAGTCCAATTGTGCTGTACGCGTCGGCCAGGCCGTGATGAGCAAGCGCGTAGTCAGGGTCTTTCGCCAGTGCCGCCTCGAAATAGCCGATCGCCTTCTCCATCATGCCCCATAGTTGCCACCTGTTCCAGCAATGCCGCCCGCGGAGGTACAACTCATAGGCCTCGACGTTTTCCGTCTGCCCTCTCCCCAACGCCTCGTACTCGGCGGTTCCCAGCTTTACCTTCATGCGATCTACGATCGTGCGGGCGATCTCGTCCTGGATCTCGAACACATCTTCCACGTCACGGTCGTACCGCTCCGACCACAGATGGTAGCCGTCAGCCGCGTTGATCAACTGCGCGGTAATTCGAACCCGCTGACCGACTCTTCGCACGCTTCCTTCGAGAACCGTCTTTACTTTCAGCCGCTCTCCAATCTCGCTGATGTCCAGCGACTTCCCTTTGAGCGCGAAGGATGACGACCGCGCGGCAACCTTGAGGGCCGGAATCCGGGTAAGTGCGTTGAGAATCTCCTCGGTGATCCCATCGGAGAAGTACTCGTTCTCCGGATTGTTGCTCATGTTGGTGAACGGAAGGACGCCGATCGACGCCTGCTCGACCTCGCGCACCACTCGAGCAGTCCCTGCGGCCGGGTTGTAGGCAACTCTTCCCGCCGCCCCGGACGACGCCCGCTCCGAAGCGCCGCGGCCGCTACGTGTGGTCGGTTCGCTGGACGAATACCCGTTTAGCGCCCGCACCATCTCGCCGGCGGTCTCGTACCTATCGGCGGGATTCCTCGCCAGAGCCGTCTCCACGACGGCATCGAGCCAAGGCTCGACCTCTTTTCTCAACGATGACGGGAACGGAGCCGGCTCCGTGAATCTCTTCACAAAGCCTTCCTTGCCCGCGAACGGTGGCTTCCCTGTCAACATTTCATAGAGCACGCAACCCAGGCTGTAGATGTCGCTGCGCCCGTCGAGCGGGTTGTCGCCCAGCAGCTGCTCGGGGCTCATATAGGCCGGTGTTCCCGGCCCGCCCAGTCCGGTTCGCGTGAGCTGGCGCACGCCGGCGACGTCGATGGCGCGGGCGATTCCGAAGTCGGCCACGATGGCGTGGCCGCCGGACAGGAGGATGTTCTCGGGTTTGATGTCGCGGTGAATTATTCCCTGCCCATGCGCGCACGCGAGCGCATCGGCCGATTCTCGGGCGATGCTCACGGCCGGGTCGATCGGGAGCAATCGTTCGCGGCTTATTCTCGCTCGCAGAGTCTCTCCGCTCACGTAGGGCATCACATAGTAGAGGAGCGCCTCGACGTGGCCTGAATCGTGGAGCGGCAGAATGTTGGGATGCTGGAGCCCGGCGAGGAGACGAATCTCTCTGATGAAGCGGAGCTCTCCAGCGTCGGAGGTCGGATCGGCGTTCAGGACCTTGAGTGCGACGGGCCGCTCATGCCGGCAGTCGCGCGCAAGATACACAGTCGCGAACGCGCCCTGCCCTATCTCTCGCTGGATCTCGTAACGACCCTTGAGGGCAACGCGCAGCGGTGCGATCGGATCCAGGGAAGGAACCTGGTCGTTCAAACGGGAGGCTCCCGAGACGCCGGCGCCGGCGGGGTTCTCATGCTCACCACCTGAGATATGATTCACCGGGCCATCCGGGCTGGTCGTCGCAACATACGCTCTTCGCGGCGCGTGAGCCAGAGAGATCCGTTCGGAGACGAAATACCGGTAGCCGGTTGTGAAGCGCAAACGGACAGTCACCTGACTCTGTCGCCATCTACGTCACCTGACGTATAGAGTAGGCTCGGCCGATGCTCGATACTCCGCTCAGTTGATTGCAGACCCCTGCGAGGAGAATGAATGCGGACATCATCCCCCGGTGTTGACGTATGGGGGTGTCCGGTCATACCTAGTGGCACAGCTGCTGGAAGAATTTGCTGCTCTGCCATCCAAGGCTGCGACCCCCCAACCACGAGGTGGCTGATGTCCGCTTCCCTGCTCCGACGCCTGTTCATCGTTCTGGGTATAACGCTTCTCGCACCTCCCGCGGCCGCACAATCTGCCTCAATCACCGGACGAGTAACCGCGGCTGGCGGAAGCCGGCCGATCGCCGGAGCACGCGTCGAGGCGAGGTTGTCCAGTGCGGTGGCTGGGAGTGCGACGACGGATGACACCGGCCAATTCCGGATCGTCAACCTCGCCGAGGGCTCCTACTCCGTCACCGTTACCCGGATCGGCTTCCAGCTGCAGCGCATCGACGGTGTTCAAGTCGGAACGGGCATCGTCACGACCGACGTGACTATGTCCCCCATTCCCTCGCAGCTCGAGCAGGTCGTGACGACTGCTTCGCGCGCCCCGGAAAAGGTCCTCGACGCTCCAGCCTCCGTCTCCGTGGTAAACGAAAAGGAAATCAACGAGCGCCCATCGATAACGGTGACGGACCACATCGCGACACTTCCAGGCATCGACGTAGCACGAGGCGGATTGATGCAGGCCAACGTCGTCGCCCGAGGATTCAACAACATCTTCTCGGGGGCGATGCTTACCCTGACCGACAACAGGTTCGCCTATGTGCCGTCGCTCCGAGTCAATATCCCCTATCTGATTCCAACGAATAACGAGGACATCGAGAGGATCGAGGTCGTGCTCGGCCCGGGCGCAGCGCTTTATGGACCGAACGCCGCCGGCGGTGTGCTTCACCTCATCACGAAGTCTCCGTTTACCTCACAGGCTACGACTCTCACCATCGATGGCGGCGAGCGCGACGTTTTCCGCGGCGGGGTCCGCACGGCGGGCACCGCTGGCGAAAGGCTCGGTTACAAGCTCTCCTACGATTCCTTCCGCGGCAACGATTGGAGACCCGCCCAGCGAGATCCGGCCGAACTGGTCGCTCGTGACTTCCGGCTTCGCCGGCAGGGAGGCGAAGCGCGTGTTGACTTTCGCCCGACCACGAGAAGCGAGATCACTGCCACGTACGGACGGGCCGTCGCCGGCAACGCGGTGGAGCCCACTGGATTGGGGCCCGCACAGGTTCGAGACTGGATGTTCACCACTTACCAGCTGCGCGGTCGCACCGGCCGCCTGTTCGCGCAGGCATTCGTGAATACGAGTGACGCCGGAAACACGTTCCTCCTTCGGACGCTCCAACCGATCATCGACAAGTCCACTCAGTTTGTCGGTCAGGTTCAGCATGGGTTCGACCTGGGATTGCGGCAAAGCTTCATCTACGGAGTTGACTACCAGCACACCATTCCCAAGACCGGCGGTTCGATCAACGGTCGCAACGAAAGCGACGACGACATCGCCGAAGTGGGTGGATACCTGCATTCGGTAACTCGCCTCGCTCCTAAGCTGGAGCTCGTGTCGGCAGTACGCTTGGACGACCACAGCCGGTTGGAGAAGAAGGTGTTTTCGCCCCGCGTTGCGCTCGTTTTCAAACCGACTCAATACCAGAACCTCCGCGCGACCTTCAACCGCGCATTCTCGACACCGAGTACGAACAATCTTTTTCTCGATCTCCTCGCCGGACGCATTCCAACCACTGGCACTCAGCTCTTCGGCGTGCGTGCGCTTGGCGTTCCGGCGTCGGGCTTCACTTTCAAGAGAGACTGTACGGGCGGTCTCAATTCGCTGTGCATGCGTGTACCGACCGCTTTCGGGGGAACCGGCACCCAGATTCCCGCGCAGGCCGCGCTGCTCTATAGGGCGGCGGTAGCCGCCGCGTCCGCGAGGCTGATAGCCGGCGGAGTGCCAGCTAACCTGGTGACTTACATGGCGGGCCTGCAGCCAACGGCGGCACAGGTTACGACCCAGCTGCGCATCCTCAATACCGCAAATGGATCGTTCGTGGACGTGGCTCCGACTGACCTCCGCGATGTAACACCGATCGTTCCCACCACCAACAGCACTTTCGAGATCGGCTACAAGGCGGATGTCGTCCAGAGGCTGCGGTTCTCGATCGACTACTGGCACGATCAGAAACGGAACTTCGTCGGGCCGCTGATCGTCGAGACTCCCAACGTCTTCATGGACCGGGCGACGCTCCAGGTTTATCTCACCGCCGAGCTCACTCCTGTTGCCGGTGCCGCGACGGCAGCGGCGGTCGCGGCCAGTGTCGCACCAGCGCTCGCAGGAATTTCGGGAAGCAACACTGTCACTGGGGTTCCACTTGGCGTCGTGAATTTCGACCACCCGCTGTCGAGCGCGTCCGATGTCATCGTAACCTACCGCAATTTCGGAAAACTCTCTGTGTGGGGAGCCGACGTCGGCGCCGAATGGCTGATCGCCGACCGCTTTTCAGTCGCGGGCACGTTCTCGCACGTCAACAAGGATTTCTTCCCGCGCTCAGAGATCGGCGGCGTTCAGGACATCGCGCTCAATGCCCCCCGCAGCAAGGCCAGCGTGACGGGGCGCTTCAACGATGTGCCGAGAGGAGTGAGCGCTGATCTGCGCTTCAGACAAGTCGCGTCATTCCCGGTTTACTCCTTCATCAACGGGACCATCGAGCGCTACCAGCTGCTCGACGCCGGGTTCTCGTATCGCCCGCCGATCCTAAGGGGCGGACTGTGGGCGCTGAACGCAACCAATCTCCTCAACAAGAAACACACCGAGTTCGTTGGCGGCGGCGAGATTGGTCGGATTGTGATGACGCGAATGCAGCTCTCGTTCTAGACGTAGTTCCTGTACAGCAAACGGGCGCTGACAATCTTGCGTCCCGTGGGATGACATTCCCTTGAACGTCCTCCTCGAACTCGGGAGAAGACCGGTAATCGCGCACCGCGGCGGGCGGGCGCGCGCGCCCGAGAATACTCTCGAGGCGATGCGTCTCGCCGTCGCCGACGGCGCCGATGCACTGGAGTTCGACGTCCGGCTATCCGCGGACAGGCATGTCGTGGTGATTCACGACCCGACCGTCGATCGCACAACCGATGGAGCCGGCGCGGTTGCGCAGATGACGCTCGCTCAACTGATATCGCTCGACGCGGGCTTCCGGTTCAACGCTCGGCCCCCGGGTCTCGCACGCACCACCAAAGCTCGTGTCCCGACGCTCGACGAAGTGCTGCGGCGTTTGCCAGGCGTTCCGCTTCTCATAGAGATCAAAGCCCCACTCGCGGGAATCGCGACGCGCCTACTGATTGAGAAGCACGCGGCCGAGGAGCGGTGTCTGGTCGATTCGTTCAGCTCATCGGCGCTCGACGCTTTCCGCGGCTCGCGCATCGCACGTGGCGCCGGTCGCAATGAAATCATCAGACTTCTGGCAAGGTCATTCACCGGTGCCCCGTCCCCGGTGCCCAGTGATGTGAGCGCGCTGTCCATCCCGCGGACGTATTACGGTTTGCCGTTGCCGGTCAGGTACCTTGCCGGAAAAATGCGGTCGGCGCGCAAGCCGACTCACATCTGGACTGTGAATCACTTCGACGAAGCGCGCGCGATGTGGGCGCTCGGCGCCAGCGGGATTATCACCGACGACGTACCGGCGATCCTCGCGGCGCGGTCCTGAGAGATCAGCGCCAGGTGCGGAAGACGGACGGGGTGGGATTCGAACCCACGGTACGCTATTAACGTACACACACTTTCCAGGCGTGCGCCTTAAACCACTCGGCCACCCGTCCCAACATCGATTTTAGGCACTAACCATCGGAATTCTGCGCTGTAACGCTGTGTCCTAGAGGACTGCGGACAACTCGGCTCCGAGTGGCGTGCAGAGATGTACCAAACGGACAGGGAGAGATTCGAACTCTCGATACCGGGTTCACCGGTATGCCGGTTTTCGAGACCGGTGCCTTCAACCACTCGGCCACCTGTCCTGCAGCCACGCAAACTATTGGGCGAGCGAGGCTTGTTCAACCCGCGCCAATAAGAACCGAGCGGCTACTCACCCGGAGGCAAATCGCGCTGGCCGCGGAAGAAATCTCCTAGTAGTTGCGCGCACTCATCGGCCAGAACGCCCGCTCGCACCTCAGGCCTGTGATTGAGACGCGGGTGACGGAGGAGATCGCCCACCGAGCCCGCCATTCCCGCCTTCTCGTCCCAGGCGCCGAACACCACCCGCTTCAGGCGCGACAACACGATCGCACCCGCGCACATCGCACAGGGCTCGAGCGTGACGTAGAGGGTGCAGTCATCGAGCCGCCAGCGATCGAGCTTGGACGACGCCTCTCGAATCGCGAGCACCTCCGCGTGTGCGGTAGGATCCTGATCGCGCACCGTGCGATTGCTCGCCGCGGCGATGATGGTCCCGTCGCGAACTACCACGGCGCCAATCGGAACCTCATTGCGCTTCGCGGCGTCGCGCGCGAGGTCCAGGGCGTTTCGAATGGATTGCTCGTCGGCAGCGAGAGATTGCGAGCCGACGCCGAGCGCCTGTGCGCCCGGTGCGCTATCGGCCCGCAAGCGCCGGCTCGCTCGACTTCCTGAAGACCAGCTCGCCCTTGGGATCGCGATCTACGACAATGTGATCGCCCTCGCCAAACTTGCCTTCGAGAACCGAGAGGGCCAGCGGATTCTGGAGGAGACGTTGAATCGCTCTCTTGAGGGGACGGGCTCCGAACGCGGGATCGTAACCCTCGGTGGCGAGAATCTCGCGCGCTTCGGGCGTCAGCTCCAGCGTCAGTTTTCTGTCGGCCAGGAGCTGCTCCAGCTTCTTGAGCTGCAGGTCGATGATGTGCTCGATCTCGGCTTTGCCGAGCGGGCGGAAGATGATGATGTCGTCGACACGATTGAGGAACTCGGGGCGGAAGTGCTGCCGGAGTGCGTTCGTCACCTGCGCTTCGACAACGGCCCTGTCGTCCCCGGTGTGCTCTAGGATGTAGGTGCTGCCGATGTTCGAGGTCATGATGATGACGGTGTTCCGGAAATCGACCGTGCGCCCCTGGGAATCGGTGAGACGTCCGTCGTCGAGAATCTGGAGCAGAATGTTGAACACGTCGGGATGCGCCTTCTCGATCTCGTCGAAGAGCACGACTGAGTAAGGCCGGCGCCGAACGGCCTCGGTAAGCTGGCCTCCCTCCTCAAATCCAACGTAGCCCGGAGGAGCGCCAATAAGACGCGCTACGGCGTGCTTTTCCATGTACTCCGACATGTCGATGCGGACCATCGCCTGCTCGTTGTCGAACAGGAATTCGGCCAGCGCTCGCGCGGTCTCGGTTTTCCCGACACCGGTTGGACCAAGGAAAATGAAGGAGCCGATCGGACGGTTGGGATCCTGAAGGCCCGCGCGTGAACGACGTACGGCGTTCGCCACTGCGCGAACCGCTTCGTCCTGTCCGATGACGCGAGTTGCGAGGACCTGCTCGAGGCGCGTAAGTCGTTCGCGCTCGGCCTCCATCATCCTCGAGACTGGTATTCCGGTCCAGCGAGAGACGATCTCGGCAACGTCTTCCGCCGTGACCTCTTCCTTCAGGAATCGCGCTCCGCCTTCCTGTCTGCTTGCCAGCTTCCGCTCCGATTCCTGGAGCTGTTTGTCGAGCTGGGGGATTTGTCCGTAGGAAATCTCGGCTGCCTTTTGCAGATCTCCGCGCCGTGTCGCCAATTCGGCTTCGGTCCGCGCCTGCTCGATCTGCTGTTTGATCTTGGCGACGCTGCCAAGGACTTCTTTCTCCTGTTGCCACTGGGCTCTCATGGCCGAGGCTTTTTCCTTGAGCTCGGCGAGCTCGCGCTCGAGATTCTTCAGCCTTTCGCGGGAGGCTTTGTCTTTCTCCTTCTGGAGAGCCTGCCGCTCGATCTCGAGTTGAGTGATCCGGCGCTCAACCTCGTCGATCTCCTGCGGGACCGAGTCGATTTCGATACGGAGTCGCGACGCGGCCTCGTCGACGAGATCGATCGCCTTGTCAGGCAGGAACCGATCACCGATGTAGCGGTTCGAGAGCGTGGCAGCAGCGACGATCGCGCCGTCCGTGATGCGAACGCCGTGGTGGGTTTCGTACCGCTCCTTCAAACCGCGCAGAATCGCGATCGTGCTTTCTACGCTAGGCTCGCCGACATACACGGGCTGAAAACGGCGCTCGAGGGCTGCGTCCTTCTCGATGTTCTTCCTGTACTCGTCAAGGGTCGTTGCGCCGACGACACGAAGCTCTCCACGAGCGAGCGCCGGCTTCAGCATGTTGCCGGCATCCATCGAACCTTCTGCTTTGCCGGCCCCGACGAGCGTGTGCATCTCATCGATGAACATGACGAACTGGCCTTCGCCTTCCGTGACTTCCTTGAGCACAGCCTTGAGGCGCTCCTCGAATTCACCGCGAAACTTGGCGCCGGCGATCAGCGCGCCGAGGTCGAGGGCGACGAGTCGCTTGTTCTTGAGGCTCTCAGGCACATCACCGTTGGCAATTCGCTGCGCCAATCCCTCGGCTATCGCCGTCTTTCCAACTCCAGGCTCGCCGATCAAAACCGGGTTGTTCTTGGTGCGCCGCGAGAGTATCTGGATCACGCGCCGAATCTCCTCGTCGCGACCGATGACGGGATCGAGCTTGCCCTTGCGAGCAGCATCGGTGAGGTCGCGGGTATAGCGCTGGAGTGCCTGATACTGGTTCTCGGGATTCTGATCCGTCACGCGGTGCGATCCACGCACGGTCTCGAGCGCTTCGAGCAAAGCGTCGTGCGTCGCCCCGACGCCGGTGAGAAGATTCCGGCTTTCGGTGCCCTTCACGTCCGAGAGCGCGAGCAGGAAGTGCTCGGTCGAGACGAACTCGTCGCCGAGCTTTTTTGCATCTGCCTCGGCCTTGTCGAAGACCTGGTTCAGCTCTCGTGAGAGTGTGGGTTGGGCGTTGGATTGCTTGGGATACCGCGCCATCTCGCGGCCGACGGTCTCGCGCAGCTGCGTCACCCCGACGCCGAGCTTCTGCAGGATGGGAACGACTATCCCCTCGTCCTGGGTCAGGAGCGCCAGGAGCAGGTGGAGATCGTAGACGAGTGGATTCCCCGCCCTGCGCGCGAGATCGACTGCTTCGTTGAGTGCATCGGTCGCCTTAACCGTGAGGCGGTCTGGATTTATCATTGATGATCAGGGTGAGCGCGGTGAGAGTCGGAGGCGGTGCAACGACGATGCCGCATAAAACCCGCCAACCTGGCACACATTGGGTCGAAAAAGAAAGAGACGCGCCCCGGCACTGCCAGGACGCGTCTCCAATACGTCAGACGACTACTTTCTGACGATCATTTTCTTGACGAGGACCTTACCATCCACCTCTAATCGAAAGAGGTAAATGCCCGAAGCAACGTCTTCTCCGGTTTGCGAATACCTTCCGTCCCAATAAGCCACGTACGTGTTGCAGGTCAAAAGCAGGTTTTCCAGCGACTCGCCACCAGCAGCGTTACCAGCACCGCCCTGCAGAACCGGCACAGCGACCAGCTGGGCCAGAAGGTTGTAAATCCGCAGGCTTACGCGGTGTTGACGTCCGGAATCCGTACATCCCTGTGCGTCGCCAATGACGAACGGAATCCGTGTATCCTGATTGACCGGGTTGGGATAGTTCTGCCCCAATTGTAACCCGGCGCCTTGTCCTCCGCCGGTTGGGGTGTAGGCACCCTGGGCCGCCGAACGACTTGGCATGAACGCGCCGAGCACGAGCACTACGAACAGCGCCCGCCACAGGTGCTTCATGTTGTCTCCAAATGCTGACGAAAGAGGGTCTCTAGACTCTGGCTCCTACTAAGGTGGACATGTGTTCTCTTGGCGCGAACTTACGGATGAACTCGGAAACTGTCAAGCAAAACGGCGGGTGTTTGCCGCAATGTCCTGCCGTCGCCCCGCCTTTCCGTGATACCGCTCCGATCGCAAAACTCGAGAAACGGGATCAGAAATTTTCTCGAGAATCCGAGGATATCTCTAAGCTGGGCCGGGACATACACATTCCCCGGGACCAGCGCCTCCCTGAGTCGGGCGATCATCGCTTCGAGTGCACTTCGGTCGTAATAGCGATCCGTCTCCACCTGGACGATTCGCCCCTGCCGCTCCAGAAATCGAAGCAGACCAGGAACCGAGCTGCCGTAGCGTGACACCAGCTCGCTAACGCTCGGCGGCTGCTGGTCCCCAGCGCAAATATCATGCGCCAGGTGATTACTCACTTCCACATCACGGTCGCTCGGTGAAGGCGCCCATCCTGTTCTACTCACAAGTGGCCCGCGAGTTTCTATTTCGCCCGAATTCTCCATTTCGCGGATCGAGATCTCGACCAGCTCGTCGTTGGCGCGCAGCCCTTCCCTGAGCGTTCGACCGGGAACGCCCGGGGCCAGAGGGGCCCTAATCTCGTATTCCGCGACGATTCTCCGCACGCTTGCCATTACTTGTTCGACAGCCATCGGCGCGAAAAGGTTGTGCGCACCGGCGTAGGCGCCTGTCTCATCGATGAGGTTATTCACCTCCGCCGGAGTACAGCCAACACGGATGGGAACGTCCCTTATTGCAACTCCCCGCAATCCCTCGGATGCGAGAACGAATGAGAATCGAGCGGTAGCGCTGCGAGCGAGCGATTCGATTTCGTGTGGGTCGTGATGCAAGGCGCGCCGGCGCGCGTATGGATCCACCACGACGCCGCCCCCGATAGTTCGGAGCGGCGCCGGGAGTCTCAGCACGAAACGATCGCCGCCACGAAGTGTGACCGGCGAGTCGGTGACGATGCGAGCCAGGACGAGCTGGCGGGAATCCCGCGGGCTCGTCACCGATGCCACCCGGCAGCCAGCCTCGGAAGCGCCGGCGTGCAGTCGAAGCCGGGTGCGGGGCGATATCCTGGTCGCGACGTCGGACTCGAGGCTTACCACGGCCTCGAACAGAGCGGTGGCGCTCCAGTGTTGATCAGTGACCACGACCGAGCCGCGCGGAACTTCCTCGACATCGATTCCCGCGAGCGCGACGGCTGCGCGACTACCAGCGTCGGCGCGGTTGGACGGCTTCCCGTGTTGCTCGATTCTTCTGGCTCTCGACACGCGAGCTGAGGGAAGAACCCGCACAGTCTCATCGGCGAGGAGACTTCCGCTCCACACAGTGCCCGTCACGACGGTGCCGGTTCCCTTGACTGTGAAAGCGCGATCCACCGGCAGACGAAACACATCGTCCGCGGTCCGGGACCCGACCGTCGCGAGCGCCTCGGCCAATACCCTGCGTAGGTCGGGCAATCCATCACCGGTCTTGCTCGAACAGGTCACGATCGTTGGAGGCGTGACGCCAGCCTCGTCGAACAACTCGAGCACATCACTTCGCACGAGCTCCATCCATTCGGAGTTGACGAGATCGGATTTCGTGAGCGCCACGACCACCATCGGAATACCGAGCAGCCGCAGGATCAGGAGATGTTCGCGGGTCTGCGGCATCACGCCCGCGTCGGCTGCGACTACAAGCAATCCGAGATCGATTCCGCTCGCTCCGACGAGCATGCTGCGCACGAAATCCTCGTGACCAGGGACATCGATCATGCCCACTGTGCCAAGCCCGTCGAGCTGGAGCGGCGCGAATCCCAGATCGATGGTGATGCCGCGCCGCTTTTCCTCGGGCAGGCGGTCTGCATCGATTCCGGTCAACGCTTTTACGAGGGCGGTTTTTCCGTGATCGATGTGGCCGGCCGTACCTATGATCACGCGGCGCTCCAACGTTCGTGCTCCCACACCGCGAACGCGCGGAGCGGACGATCGTCGCTCAGATGGGCGCCGAGGAACTCGCGCAGCAATCGTTGATGTGATCGGGCTTCTGCATCAGAGAGGTGCACCGATTCATCTTCCTCCAGCCATTTGCGGATGGCAGCCCGGGCGCTCGCCGGGATCTTTCGCCCTCCGGGAGCGAGCTTGCTGCAGGCGGGACAGACGATCCCGCCGGAGGAATGGAGGAACGTGGCATCATCAACATCGCGGAGCGGTGTGTGACACATCGCGCAGCTGGCAAGCTCCGGCGTGAAGCCGAGCGCCGATACGATCCGCCAACACGCTGCCAGGCCATCCTCAATGGTGCGCTCCGGCACTGAGCGGGCAATGCGATCGAGAACATCAACGACCGTGTCGTACAGATGCGGATTCGCGTCCTCTCCAGCGAAGCGTAACGCCAGCTCGGAGATCGTGGATGCGGCAGTGAAGCGGCCGATGTCTTCAGCCAGCTCGCTGCGCGTTCGTGAGATCTCGAATCCGGCGAGATTGTGCAGCTCGCGGTTGGGCTTCACGTAAAGCTGTGCGGATCCCTCGGCGAAGAGATCGAGCGCAGACCCATAGCGTCCGCGGGACTTCCTCGCGCCCCTCGCCAAAACCGACTGCACGCCCGCCTCCCGGGTGAGCAGGCGCATTATGCGCGAGCTCTCGAGGTAGTCGAAGGCATGCAGCACGATCGCTTCCGTGACGAGCAGCGGCATTCCGAGAATCTAACACCGGGTCAGGATGTCATCGCCCTGTCAACAGCGTGGCCGCGCGCACCCCGATGAGAAGCGTGCGCCCGGGCGCCGCGAAGCCAAGAACATCCTCGTAACGCTTGTCGAACACATTCTCGACCCGGGCGTTGAGGGCAATGCCACCTCGACGCAAACCGGTCAGCGGAAGCTCGCCGGAAAGATCCAGTTTGGTGTAAGACGGAAGTGTGACATGGGGAGATGGGAACTGCGCAAAGTCGATATCCGCTCGCTTGCCCACGAAGCTGACCGAAGCACCGAAGCTCGCACTGGCCGGCCGGCGGTAGGAGACGACGACGGAGCCGGAGTGACTGGGACGCCGGATCAGCGCGTCGCCAACCTTGTTGCTTCCCTGATAAGCCGGATCGATCTCGGT